>Ga0307517_10003928_pt1 | contig 23023 bp, 23 predicted proteins | sample 23_EM_MG_FD_194515 | JGI IMG/M metagenome (GOLD analysis project Ga0307517, IMG submission 194515) | Populus trichocarpa ectomycorrhiza microbial communities from riparian zone in the Pacific Northwest, United States - 23_EM | ecosystem: Host-associated > Plants > Roots > Unclassified | place...
TTCTGCTGGTGTGCTTCTTTCAGGTTACTGGCATGTTCGATAATTGTTTTTGTAGCTCTACTACTTTTGATAAGGGGAGAGATTCTGTTACGATTTCGACGATAAACTACGTAGTAGGATCCAGTGTCCTCAGGATTTGGATCGGTGGGTTAATTGGGGCGTTTTCTACCGCGCTCTTGTTTGGCCTTTCGATGTACGTGAGTAGGCCCCCCCGTCGATAGGTACTTCTCCTGCGCTTCGGTATACTCGAAAGCCCGTTGCGGTTGATAACACAATATATCCCCGGTACCAAAGCATTACAGGTCTCAGAGACTGTAGTTGTCGTGTGCTTTTTTGAGCTGGGGTCTCTCGTAGAAGTTCGACGTTCAACGGCAATCTGGTCAGCAAATGGATGCGTGCGTGTCGCCGAAGCGGATTGACCTTTGTCGACCTAGCCACAATACATTCTGTGAACACATGAGGTTGGAGTCCGATACCATTCACCCGTTGAGAAAGGATTAATGGGAGGGCTGTATACGGCGAGGCGCGGCTCCTAAGCAGTTGGAGGTCCGCTTGTAAAGGGCAATCACCCAAAGGGTAGCTGGGTCGGGTTGGGAACGATAATGTACTCCAACTACCTATCAACATCCTTGGTACGCGTACAGGTTTCGTCCTACATATCAGTCCCTTCGAAACTGGTCGAGCCCGTCCAAGAAATATTCGTCAACATTCCAATCCAGCGCATCATCCCCCGTCACAAGTTTGAACGTCCCGATATACCTCCTCAACTCCTCCAGGTCCGGGTCAGCCCGTAGCCCCAGATACCATGTCTCGACGAGAAAAACCGAGACCGATCTGAGCGGGAAACCAGCCGCTTTCCTCCCCCGGGCGACCCAGCAAAGCACTGGCAGTAGCTTTTCCCCGGTATGGTCGTCGTACCGGACGTAGATCACGAGAGTCTCTAGCTTCAAACACCGCCACTCATCTGTGCTCCTGGCCCTTACTGGGAGAAGGGCATGGAGATATGGGTCCACCGCGGAATCAGAGAGGATCAACGTTTTGATGTTCTCCAGATGGTCCAACGCTTCCTCGACGCGGGCACGCTTTTCGTAAAACCATAAGGCGAGTTCTTCAACGCACAATACCTCTATAAACCTAGCATCGAGGCCCCTGATAAAACTGGGGTAGAGTGGATTGATGGCGTCGATGAGGGCTCCATCCCACGTCACCCCCTCTAAAGCTACTATTTGAGTTGAACGGAACCGTCTATGGGTGGCGTCGATGATTTCCACTGTCCCTTCGACGTAATCTTGGCGATCCATGGACCGCGTCTTGAGTTTGACCCTCCTCGCATCGGCAGGGAAAGTCGATTCCTGGAACGGGCGGAGGGCATCCCGCATCCCACGGGCATAGTGACCGCAGGTGAAAGTCGCGGAGCAGGACGGAGGGCAGGAGAGCATATGATACAGCTGGGGGCAGAATTTCTCGTCTGTGTAATGGGTGAAAACACGAAGGTGAGGAAGGCGGACGAGACCATGACGTTCAATGTAGAAGTCTTCAGCATGAGCGATTTCGAGTTCTTCCAGTAGAGGGAGGTTGGACAAGAAGTCAAGAAACTTCTCAATCGCTCGGTTTCCGCGCGTCCGGTACTCGAGCCGGGTGAGGCGAGGAGCGGAGAACGGAGGGAGATTGAAGCCGTTGACAAACAGCGACTTCAGGACGGGGAAATGCAAGCTGGTCTTTTCATCGGGGAGGGCATCGCCGTGGTACGCGTAAAGCTGGAGTGTTTTCAGAGAGGGTACGGTTCGCAGCAACAACTCCTTTTGAGACTTGTAGTCGGCCACCTGGAGCGTCTCGATGCGCTCCGCAGGTTGCTTCAACAGCTCAAGGGGGAGAGGAGTTTTTGAAGGGTTTCCTGGAAGGAAGATGTGTATTGTCGCTGATTTGGATCGCGCGAGGAAGGTGCTTGCTTGCTCGGGGTAGTCGAAATCGAGAGTCGACCAGAGACTTGGGTAGGCCAGGAGCACCGTGCGCCAATGGTAGGATACATGGGTCGCCTTGACGAGATCGTCTGTTGCGAGGTGAGAGGCTATGTGCGAGAGTAATTCTGGATGAAGACGATAGATCGGAGAATCGTGGGAGTTGATTCGTTTGCGCAGCATCGCGAGGGCCACAAGCACGTCTGTTTCTAGAGATTTTAACTGTAAACCAAGTTCAGGGCGAGAACGGACCCGCAAGGGTGACGGGTGGGTGGTGGAACGCGAACCGTTGAAATAGGGGGGTCATGGCTAGTCGACAGGGAGGGGTTGCATGGTCCAACATTAGTGTTAGGGTTTTGGTTTCACCGTGCCGCCTTACCTATTAGTCTCCTGGATGAGTTTTGCGCCGACGTATTGTAAAATCTCGATGTCTGTCTGCTTTGGGGGTGGAGGCATTCTGCTAAGTTTGTCGGTAAATGCCGAGTACCTTCCCAGGCCTATACCAGGTGGCATGGCATTCACGACGATCTTGGATGAACAGGTTGGAATTCAAACTGAGAATTGAGAGTTAACTAAACAAGGGTACGTTCACAGAACACTACCTGTGGGATACCAGATATGCGAATGGACGTGATAGGAATGCGTGATTTGGGTTTGTGATCGCGTTTGTGGAGCGTGGGATATGGAACAATCAATGTCCAGCTGGGGGGGCTGTAAAATGCTGGGAACAAATCCGGTAATGAACGGCTATGAACAAAACGGGTGTGGCCAGAGTTGCAGAGCAGGACGCACAGCACCCATGGGAGAAAAAGGAATACAGGAACGGACTGAATGATAATGGCGGCGGCGGTTAACTTGTAAACGCATGAAATGTAGAGCTTGAAGGTATAATGGAGGAAGTGCGTAGACGATTACCGATGAATAGCCGGCTCGCCGGACTATCATCCATTTCCAGAGACCACAACGGTGACCCATCCAAAGACCCCCATCAAGAACCTGACCAGCCATGCCGCATCAGCACCCTCACCCAATCCAGGCCGAAGCTGCATCGCGAGCGCAATATCGATCTCAGGATTCCGATCGCTATACGGCCGGCGGGTGACTTCGCCGGTCTCCGTCGTTGCTTCGGAGAATGGCAAAGGGAGGGAATCAAAGACGTAAGCGCCAGGGATAGAGAGGGGTTGGGCCTCCGATGCACGGATCGGCCAGGAGGGTGGAAGATTCGTGGAGGTTCGTTCGCGCATGTGGGGGTTCATCGAACGACGAGGAGAAATGGAGGAATCTTGTTGATTGTGTTCCGGAAGGGGAAGGAAGTCAGGGTCGTCGTGCTCGACGTCTGGAGCGTCTCCGAAGGGATTGTTGATGCCATTCACTTCCGCTTCCGGACGGGGTGGAGACTGCAAGGGAGTTTCGGTGGAAGGAAGGACAGGCTGAGGGGCGTTCCCGGTCTCGACATCACCCTTCTCATTGAATACCTCCTCTTCCTCGGACGAATCAAGGATTAGCTTCTTCTCCTCGACCCCTACCTTCCCCTGGAGAGCATCCAATCCACTCTTCTCCACGCCCGGCAAGACGTTGTAAAGGTCACGGTTGTTGAACAGGCTGACTTTGATGAAGTCCATCGCATAAAGCGCCGTCAAGGTGCACAGTGAGATGAGCATGAAGGCTGCTGCGCAAGCGGCTGCGACCACGATGGGTCTCCTGGTCTCATCAAGGAGTGTCATCCACCACGATCCCCGTACTTCATCTTGGTTCGGCATGAGTTCAGCGACTTCTTCAGGGGTGAGCCCATCGACATCCTCGATCTCGACAACATCATATCCACCCTCAATAATCCCCTCCAGGGTCGAAGACAGTTGGACGTTCGCGTTTCCATCGAGGTCATTAAGACTCTCCAACGCGTTCAAAAGCATCTTCTCTTCGCTTGTAGGGACGATCGCCGAATCGCGTGTCAGGGCATCGAAGGGTATGATCAACTTGACCTCCTCGGATGCCAACTCCGCGAGAACCTCTGTTTGAGATTCAAACGAGGTCAGGTGAACTTGGAAATCCGCGTCCTGTGAATAGATTTGACTTTCTTTCGAGGAAGCGTCCTCGCTTTCGCCGAGTAACTTGTTCGCGGAGGGTCTACATGGCGACGGAGGTACGGGCGAGGATGGATGGCGATACGGAGGTTGCGGTGCATGTAGGACGGAGAGGTGAGGTCAGCGCCAATTAAATGCATGCAGTGAGGGAGTAATGACGACGACGATCATGGGAAATAGCGGCGAATCCAATTGAAAGTCGCGGACATACCCAAGTCTAGACTCAATAATAGCCTGAACGGCATTGTGAACCTCCCCGGATGCCTCAACGCTGAAGGGAGAGTGATAAGCACACTGACGAACCACTGCCAGACGGAAGATACGCACAGACGGGGGTCTGGAGCCAAGATTGGACGACCGGTAACGACCAGCGCGAGGAGCGAGACGGATGCCAACACGGCCAGTGGCATCGTTCAGAGTTGAAAGAAATGACAAGCGGCCTAAGTGCTCTAGAGGAGAAGAGACGAAGGGATGTAGCGTCTGTTGCCTCTCGGACCCTGGTTTTGTCAACCTCGGCTCAACACCCGACATGTCCGCCTCGAGGCTTTCGCGTGTTCAGCACACGTGCTCCGCCGAGCGGGGACAGCTGCCCCCAACATAGACCACAATTATGTATGTTGTATTTCGTCTCGCTCAACAAAAGGGATGAAAGATGACAGAGGTAAGTAGTATGGAGTGGAATAAATTACAAAAATCATGCGAGAGCACTGGCACGCTTCTCGTCAAACAGTCCATAATCCTCGCCCTTTACGAACGCTCTTGTACACTGAGCCATCGTCAGCGACCTGACAAAAACCGATGAATCAGTATCGCAGATCATTCATCCCAGGGAAGAAGCCAACTGACGCTCGGGATATTGGATCCGTCTGGTAGAAGTTTGAAATTGGTTTTGTGTATGGAGTGTTGGTAAATTTGGCGGTGGCCGTCTTAGCGATCAGTTGTTTCAAACCAAGTGAAGCGACCTCTGGTGAAGTGGGCTCTGTGATATCATATCTGACCAACGTAGGCGAGATCTCCCACAGCCTATCACGCAGACTCAGGACGTCGTCGTACGGTAAAGGTGATCCAACGACTTCTGACACAGCACTGCGAAAGCATGATCACTCATCCATTCGTCCGTGAATAGATCAGCAAGTGTGCATACCGAATGATCTTCCAATCCTCTCGCGAAGCTCCAGGTGGTGGAACGGCAGCCCTGCCCAATTGTGATCTTCCCTCAGCGTTGACCCAAGTGGTTGATTTCTCGGTATACGCAGCACCAGGAAGAACAACATCAGCAAACTGTGCACCCAGATCACCGTGGTGTCCTTGATAAACAACGAAAGCATCTTGAGGGATTGACTTGACATCGATCTCGTCCGCATTGAGAAGGTAAATGAACTTGGGTGTTGTTGTAGAGGCAGCCCTCGATGGAACGAAGCCGATCTCGTAGGCGGCAGGGCGGGATGCAACCTAGTATGACTTGTCAGCCGAGTGAAATGAGCACAATATTGCCAACCCACTCTTTGGAGAACGCTGAATCCATTCCATTCAGGAGTTGACAGTGTAGCCTTGTACTTCTCCACGAGCTTGGCAAGAGCGTTGTACGTTGCGGCGCCATCAGGGTGTTCAACCAAAGCACTTCCAACGATGATCAGTGGCTTCTTGGCGTTCTTGAGCTTTTCAGCGAACTCCCCCTTTCCGGCAACGAGGTCGGTGATGGCGGTGCCGTTGGCACCAAGGTAGTCATACCCGTAGGTGGTATCAGCACGCTCTCCGATGGAACCGACCTCCAAGCCCGAGTTCAACCAACTCTTCCTGATACGCGAGTTGAGGACAGCGGCCTCGTGCCTCGGGTTGGTGCCGACGAGGAGAATAACGTCTGCCTCCTCGACGCCGGGGATGGTCGAATTGAACAGGTAGTTTGTACGAACGTCTACGCCATGGATCGGTTGTGAATGACCGCCAGGCTGGTCAAGAGTGAGGTTGTCGGAACCGAGACGGTTCACCCAATCCTTCAGAGCAACCAAGGCCTCGGTGTCAGCGAAGTGGCCAGCAACAGCCTGGATTTCGTGTCCCTTAGCCCCAGACTTGGAAAGACCCTCCGAAACAGCAGCCAAGGCCTCCTCCCATGTGGCAGGCACAAAACGGTCGTCCCTTTTGATCAAGGGGGTTGTTAATCGCTGGCATTTGAGACCGTCGTAGGCGTAACGAGTTTTGTCGCTGATCCACTCCTCGTTAACATCGTCGTTTGTCCGCGGCTGGATGCGCATAACTTGAACCCCCCTCGAGTCGATGCGGATGTTGGAACCAAGGGCATCCATGACATCGATAGACTCTGTGTTCTTCAGTTCCCACGGTCGGGTCTTGAACGCGTAGGGTTTGCTCGTGAGAGCACCAACTGGACATAAGTCGACAATGTTTCCCGACAACTCCGAGTTCATCGTCTTCTCCACGTACATGCCAATCTGCATATCATTACCACGACCGGTGGTACCCAGCTCCTCGACACCAGCAACTTCATTCGCGAAACGGACGCAACGTGTACATTGGATACACCTGTTCATTGAGGTTTTGACGAGCGGTCCAAGGTCCTTGTCCTCGACGGCACGCTTGCCGGTGATTTCGTGGAAACGCGATCGATCGGAACCGTAACGCATTGACTGGTCCTGAAGGTCACATTCACCACCCTGATCGCAAATGGGGCAATCCAGCGGGTGGTTGGCGAGCAAGAACTCCATAACACCCTCACTGCGTGCGAAGACGCGGGATGAGGATAAATATGTGTCGAGCGAGAGGCAGGAGGACGAACCGAGCTTGGTGGACGAGGGGAGAATTCGTCCAAACCTTCGCTCCGTGCATGGCTGGCATAGCACAAGAGGCGACAGGTTTTGGTGACCGCTCAACTTCTACGAGACACATACGACAGTTGCCCGCAATAGCAAGTCTGATTGGGCGCATTTAGGCAGGAAGTCGGAGTACTTGGGTGCGTCAAGCGTACCTGTCATGGTAACAGAATCTTCGGCGGGAAGTTAGTGATGAAACAGCAGATGGTGTACGTCTGGTGAGCGCACCTTGGGATGACGGAACCAGCTGCTTCACAAGCCTGAATCAGTGCAGAACCTGCACAAATGATTTAACACCGCAAACCGGGATACTGGAGAGATTCCGGTAAGATACCTTGCGGAACAGTGACTTCTTTTCCGTCCACGGTGAGAGTGATATCAGCCAGAAGTGACGGGGTCGATGTAAACGTTCTTCGACCTGAACATGTCTTGTGAGCATCGTGGGGGAGGGGGGACCATTCCGAACTGGGCCAGGTGAAACGGAAACCAACACGCACTGGCACCCAGTTTTAAGCATTTCCTCTGCCTCACGACCAGCCGCAGCATTGTCGGTCAAAAGCTCTAGATGGACTTGGACAGAGTGAATCTGCGGGTCGACGCGGCGGCACGGTCGGAGGGGACCCTTCGTCGTTGAGCTCGTCGGGCAAAATAGTAAGAACGGGTCGGGCAGCTCAGCCAACCAAGTTGCGCCAATTCCCCTTTCAGGCGGAGATTCAATTTCTTCGGCATCTGCCGAGAGCGGACTCAGACACGACATCACAATGATGTCGCGCACGCTTCCGAAAGTTTCAACTCCAATCCGCCCGTTCATCTTCCACGACTACGACGATGTCGACAGTACAAGCACAGGCAAAGGCACGCAGGGAGGCTCTTCTCAGACGAGGAACGGACAGGTTGTCCAAGCTAAAAAACTCTGGCCGAGGTGAAGATGCAACATATATCAACACAGGTGCGCGCGAAATCTCACATCTTCGTCGAAGGGACGTTCTAACGACTTTCCACGCGTAGAATCACCCGCCACCTCAAAAACGGCCACGGCCAACACATTTGTCGGCGACGATCCTCCTGAATTACCACTACCCTCTCAACCACGATCAGTATCCGGTTCTGCTGGCAAGCAACGTGCCGACCTGCTGAACGGCCTGGTCGACAGTGCACCTCTTGATCCTTCAGTGTGGTCAGAGGTACAACAAGAACAGCTCATGCGGGCACTCGGTGCGGGGTTCAATCGAGGATCGAGTGAGCCACCACTGCTGTCCGCTGGCGGCCATTCTCAACCCGCGCAGAGGGCTGGTTCTGAAGAGCCGAGTATGAACCTTCTGAACGCCCTTATGGCTGCCCAGCAACAACGGCCGGGGTCTCCGGGTTCCACCACCGCCTTCAGCGATGCTTCGTCCGCCTTCCCTGTCGCCCCAAAACCTCGATCAAAACTACAAAAGCTCTTGCCATTGATACACGTTGTATCAATTTGGTGCCTGTTTGCTTTCTTTGTTGCGTGGAGGGAACCTGCGGTGCATAGCGAAAAATCGACTTGGCAGAGTGAGGAGAATTCGTTCTGGGCTCGGTGGGCCTTGCTTTCGTCCCAGTCAAGCAGAACGCAAGGCAAAACATGGCAGGTGCAACCCGTGGTACGTCCTATCATTTTCCAGTATTTTATCAAATCTTAACAATACTTCAGCCTTTCTGGGGAGCTCTAGCAACGTTAGAACTTCTCTTGTTCTCCTTTCGCATCTTTTCTGGATTCGTACGTCGGTTTCCCCGAAAGTCCCTCACCAACGATCTTATTTTGAATCACAGGACCCAATATCACCGCCGACAATATTGTCGATGGTCCTGCCAGTACTTCCTCCATCATTCCAATCCACCGTTATGAATGGACTGCGATACTTCCAGATGTTTGGGGTCTTGTTGGATGACCTTGCGGCTGCGTTGTTCAGCGTGGGCCTTTTTGTTTACCTGTCTACCTGGCTTGTAAATTAGTCTCTGTTGTCAATACTTATAATCAGTACGTTCTCGCAACAGTTATCCCAAGTGCCTCACGAGACCCCATGACCTGAACCCATCAAAGGCGGTTATCATGGAGCGGATTGAGAAGTCACAAAGCGTTCTCCCGTTTGATCGCTTCTCGTCGGAAAGGGAGCTCCGGAAATAGAGTCCGACCGCATAGAAAAATGGGGGCAAGCGAGGAGAGCTTCGAGAAGACTCTTTACGCTCGTACGACCCCGCTCCATGATGCTGGACGAAAAGAGGTCGAGAGGGACGTGGCAAGACGCTCAAGCTGATGTCTCTCAGCACGGTCATTCTGAGCCACCGGAGGAGACGAAGGGCGGTGTGGAATCGGGTTCGGCCACCGTCACGGACGGTGAGGACGGAATCAACTTTTTCGCCTGGCTCTTGGTGGCTTGCAGCAGTATTTCCGGTCTCTTGTTTGGTGCGTTTTTCGATCCAATTTCGTGCAAGCCTTCAGTCTGCGATCACTTACATCTGGGCCGTCGATACGGTTGACGTCTGTGCTAGGTTACGACACCGGCGTCATCTCCGGTGCGCTCGTTACCATCGGTTCTGATCTTGGTCCAGCGGTGCTCTCGTCTGGTCAAAAGGTTCCCCTAGGCGACTTCACCCCGCTAAGGTAGTGAAGCTCATGAGTCGGAGTTTCTCTCATAGGAATTGATCACTTCCGCCACGACGCTCGGTGCTCTTCTTGGTGCACTCGGGGCAGGCACCTTGTCTGACTACACTGGCCGTCGTCTTGTTCTCGGGGTCGCAGATGTAATCTTCATAGGTGGTGCCATTGGCCAGGCGGTGTGCCACGACGTATGGTCCATGGTGCGTCAGGACCCCCTCACCGCCTTCACGACTCGAACCAAACTCCAAGTTTAACGTTTGACCTCCGCACTTTCGACAGATCGGAAATAGGTTCTTGATTGGTGTCGGTGTTGGCGTCGCAGCATGTGTCGCTCCTGTGTACATCCAAGAACTCTCTCCTACAAAGTTACGAGGTCGTATGGTTGTCGTCAATGTCGTGATGATTACTCTTGGCCAGGTCATCGCGTATGCCATCGACCAAGCGTTTTACAACGTGTCCCATGGATGGAGATGGATGGTTGGGCTGGGGGCAGTCCCCGCCGGTGTTCAGTTTGGGTTCTTATTTTTCTTACCAGAGTCACGTAAGTATGGACCGTCAAACGCACGCATCCTCAAACGGATGACATACGCTCCTCCCCAGCTCGGATTCTGGTTCGTAGGGAAAGGCTGGAGGACGCTAAACAGGTCTTAGGAAGGGTATACGCAAATGCAACTCCTGAGCAGGTAGACCTCAAGGTAATGGATTACTCCCGTTTGGGATGGCGTTATGCTCTAATCCCTATTCACAGGTCCGACGTCTCCGAGCTTCTGTAGAGAAAAGTATCGCAATTGCCAATTCTACCACCCTATTCCAACGCCTCAAATCTCTCATCACCGTCCCGGTTCATCGACGCGCACTTGGTAAACCGCTCGCCACCTAAACGTCGTGTGCAATCGCTGATCGATACTTGACTTCTGTCTTCAGTCGTTGGGTGCGGCCTTCAGGGTTATCAACAGTTATGCGGGTTCAACACCTTAATGTATTATTCCGCCACCCTCTTCGCGACCATCGGTTTCGACCAGCCCATCGCCGTCGGGCTAATCATCTCAGGCACGAATTTTCTTTTCACCCTCGTCGCCTTCAAGTACATCGATATCATCGGCAGGCGGAAGATCTTGATATGCTCCGCTCCTGGTATGGTGATTGGGCTAGTCCTCGCTTCGGTCTCATTCCACTGTAAGTGCGATGCGTTCCCATCAGATTCGACACGATCCCAATCGCTCCCTGACCAGATTTAACACGCAAGACTGGCGGTGATCTCATCGAGGGCACCCAATACCCAGTATCATGGTCCGCCGTGGTCCTCGTCTCAATGATCGTCTACGTCGCTTCCTACGCCATCGGACTGGGCAACATTCCCTGGCAACAAGGCGAGCTCTTCTCTCTAGAAGTCAGAGGAATCGGATCCTCCCTCTGTACCACAACAAATTGGGCCGCAAATCTCCTCATTGGAGCGACATACCTCTCGCTTATGGATCGTATCACTCCAGCTGGGGCCTTCGGGTTCTACGCTGGTTTATGTCTTCTGGGGTGGATCTTCTGCTTGTTCTGTTTCCCAGAGACGGCAGGCTTGACGCTGGAGGAGGTCCAGTTAGTATTTGAGCAGGGGTTCGGCTTTCATGAGATGAGGGCGACTCAGAAGAGGAAGGAGCATCAATTCAGCGTCGCAAATGTGTAGCAGCCAATGGGCCTGTGTATTATCCACGTGCAACTTCCACACACCGATCGATACGGGGACAATTTGCGCGGCCTTCAGGAGGATAATGTTTTCCACGTTATCGATCAACGACCTTATAAATATGGATGGCCTAAATGAGCCCATGGACCTCCGCAAATTCATCGTCCTCCTGGTTCCTGACACCCAACTCGATCCCCGCCCTGACAAATTCGGCAAACTCTTTCCCGGCCAAGAACTCGAGGAAGGCGTTGGCCATGTCCATCCCTATAATCACACCGTCGAGCGGCCGAGTAAGTAGTGGGCATGTGTGGGAGTAAATCTGTAGACGCACCAGCAGTGACCCCCGAGCTGGTCCAGATGTTTCCGTCGACTACCCAACGGGCCCGCGGGACCCATTCAATCGATTTATCCGTTGCAGCCTTCGGGAAAAGTTGAGGTGAGTGAGAGTGCTCTCTAGTCGAGCTATTATCACTTCTTCAAACGTACCACAATTCTTTTGAAGAATGACTTGTTCGTGGTCGCTTTCTTCCCGTTCAAAAATCCGGTGCCGGCAAAAATCCAAGATCCGCTGCATACGGTTAAGATGTACCTTGCGCCGGGTGCTTGTTTCTTGAGGAATTCCATGAGTGATGGATCGACAGCATCAGGCGCAGCTCGTATGCCTGTGATGAATAACCCGAGCCAACGGGGTCGTGGTTAGAGACTCAGGCGAATTGAAGGGTTAAGACACACCACCGGGAACGAGAATCAAGTCGTATTGCTCAAAGTCGTCAAGGACCTCATCGTAAGTTCTTTGTGGAATCAATCCAGGGCCCGCATCTCCGACAACAGGTGCTCGATTGTGAGAGAAGTAAGTCGCCTCAACCTGTACCGGGGGTAATGTGGAATATAACGCTGCGTGGGCCTGGATGTTCCTCGGTTCGAGCATTCCGAGGACCTGTACCGGTCCGACGAAGTCCAGGAGAGTGAGATCAGGGAATAGGCAGACAGCGAGTTTGAGAGTCGGAAGAGCAGCGGGCATTGTGGTCGTGTTGACCCGAATAGTGAACAGTGGGGTTTAAATCCTCGATACCCCCGTCAGCTCTCAAGTATATTGGCTTCTAGTATTGGCCGACCGTCGCCGAGTGCCGACCTTAAACGTACCCATGGGGCCGCGTGGGGGTATAAATCCCGCGCTCGGCGAGAACTGCAAAGTGATCCCGTGGCATTGGGTGGGGGTTCCCGTGATACAAAAAATGTACGAACCTGAGCATACACTGAACGTTCACACTCCTCCCCGACGTAGTCGTTCTATCGGAGTCCTCCATTTGTGGGTGGGAAAATGATCGATGCCAGTTGCTTGTCGATTTGTCCGCGACCGGTCCAGTAGAAGTGGTTGGCTCAACTCTGGCTCTGGATGCGCCGACCGGGACAATAGTCCGGACGTAAAATGAGGGAAGTCGGGGATAATCGGTAAAATCTTACCTCGCCCAGATGATTGGTTCTGCCAGACGCCGCCCAGTAGACATCGGTGGTCACTCGCACGTGGATGATCCAGAGTCTGAAGGCTACACCCATCACTATAGATCACTATTAACAGGAATGGCATCAGATACGTATGTGCCACCCTCCGCGCAATTGACATATACTTATCCTCCCTTCCTGCGCCCGGTTTTTAGCCCCAGCACTCTCTCATTCCGGCTGGTATCCTATAACATTCGCTACGATATAAAACCAGATAACATCGCCGTCAAAGAATCGCTCGCTGCACTATCGGACTCAACCCGACAGCCTTCCTACCTCAGTTTGGCGGGGCACGAACAACCTTGGAGTACTCGAAGGATACGGATCGCTCAGGACCTTCTGAGTGAGGGTGTTGTCCTAGCAGGTGCTTGTTATAAACTCCTTCGTATGCCGAGATCAGAAAACTTCCCCTTTGATGCTGTATTGTCCTAGGCTTCCAAGAAGCCCTCGTTCGACAAGTACGTGATCTGGTAGAGCTCCTCGGAGATGACTGGGCCTGGGTACGTACTTCACTGACAACCCGCCCTGGAGGGGACTGAGAATACAACAGATCGGCGCTGGCCGAGACGACGGTGCTTCTGGGGGAGAATTTAATCCCATCTTCTACAAAAAGTCCGTTACCTTGGTGCCAAAACCCTCATCCAAACTCGTAATCGGAGCGCTGACCTCGGTTTCTCTCCTGTGGATTGTAGATCTGTTTTCAAGTTGATCACTTACGACACGTTTTGGCTTTCGTGAGTTATTCCCCACACATCTCCAATTCCATAGGGCCCTCAAATAAACACAACGCACACACAAACCGCACAGGCCAACGCCCTTCCAAGTCTCCGTCTACCCAGGAGCAGGTTGCAACCGAATCTGCACCGCTGCCCGCTTCGTCTCCCAGGCCTGCACAAAACCTCTAACCGTCCTCAACACCCACCTGGACCACTTGTCGGACGCGCAACGCAAATACGGTGCATCTCTACTCCTAATCCGGGGTAGATACGAAGCCGCCACATCCCAAGGTCCTGTTCTCCTCATGGGAGACTTCAACAGCCCTCCAACCGGAGGTGACTCTGGTGCTTATCAAATTACAACGGGCAAGGCACCTCTGGTGCAAGTAGATAGGAAGTTCACTGAGACGTATACTCCCGGAGGAAACCAGCTTCCTGATTTCAAGTTCTTGGACACCCGAGTGGAGACACCGAGGTTCAACGTTTCAGCCAACTTTGCCACTTTCACTGGATGGTCTTCGACCGTGGCGAAAGGGTGGACGATGATCGACTTTGTTCTTGGAGGAAGTAATCGTGGATGGTGCGTGGATTTTCCGGATCACTCCTGTACTTTGAAAGGGGCTGCGCGAACTCCATTTGACGTTTCCTTGGCTGACGATGGCTCGTGTGTTAACCGCGCAGGACATCTACCGCATGCAAGGTCGGTGAAGGGATGAGTGACGACGGGATGATGCACAGTGACCACCGCCCCGTATTCGTCGACTTTATGATTTAGTACTTACTGGCGATTAAATAATGTCGGTTTACCGTACTGAAACACCAACTTGTAACACATTCCAGTCGCAGGATTGTTTAAATTGAGTTGTTCAAGACGACCGACTTGAGGTATACGTGCCGCACAACAAAACGTTCACCATTTAAACAGAGGGCCACTCCCACCTCTTGTTCACCTCTGGCCAACTATCCCTCGCTTGCAGGGAAAAGCCCAGAGGTCTGGGTGGCGGGGAACCATTGACCGTCTGCCAAGCATCCCCATCTGGCAAATCATACTCCCCCAGACATCCCCACGCAAAATCCGTCTCCTGGATAATCTCCTTCAAACTGCTCACGAAACCATCCACTGGACATAATCCGTATTTCGTCTCTTCCGGACAATACTTGAGCGGAGAGAGATGGACAGGTGCGTCATTTACGATCACACGGATTTGGTCACCTGGAGTGGAAGGGCATGACAAGACTGAAAGCACGACGAAGATGGAATTAACGATTGTGGGAAACCTTTGAAAGTGGGACCGCCTCACGTTGAAACTGTACGTTGGTTGCGAAAGGTGCGATTTCGTGCGTGATGAAGGACCTCTCCTTTGGTATGTGGTCATATGGGAGCGGGCCATTCGCAGCGAGGGTCGAAAGGTTAAGCGCGGTTAAGACTGGGTACCACTGTCAGTGGGCACTTAAGGGGACATGTACGGAAAAAATAAACGGCTTACTGTTTATGACGGTGACTTCGTGGGTGGCGTCGACATACAGAGAACGTCCATCCAAGGGGAACGTAATTGGGTTGTCTTCCATCGTCGAGTTGGTGGTCGAGTTGTGCTAGACGAGGGCGTAGTAGTCGTCTGAACCGAAGACAAAGGAAGTGGGAGTAATCGCAACATACCATTTGGATCGGAGTTTTGGTCAACCTCGCGACCAACTCTTGGATGTAACCGATGCCCTGGGCACGTGCGACGGGAGATCCAAACCCGGAAGTGTACCAAAACTGCAAATCAAGCCTATGAGGAGAAAACTGTGAACTATCCGACGCGATTGCGGCTAGAACTAAACCAAGGACTCACGAATAGTCGAACCCTTCCCACTCTTCTTTCGTAAACAAGGGGCAGAAACTGGAGTAACCGAGAGCGACGGTCTACGTTCCGAGACAGCGAAAATGCAGATGAACTCTATGATAAATTCTGCAGTTGGAAGGAATGATATACCTCAAACGCACACAGGTTCTGCATCGCGTAGATATCAATGAGCTCGAAATGGTGACCGGAGATGAGAGAATTGATCCTCTTCAAGGCGGACTGGAGGTACCTAAATGAACCGATATATCGAAGACCAACCTTGGGGACGAACGTCGTTGACTGGATGTGTGTACATACCTGTTTCCCCATTGGGAGACAAACCACCCAGCACGTCCACCCCTCTTCGGATGCCACGCGTTCGGACAACTGTTGGTCGTGCAATCAGCTGAGGATTTTGCGTCCCACCGCCAGTGATGACACACGTGGTATAAGGTGCAAGGGTGTTGTTGAACTAAACGACATTCAGCTAGAAGCCGGGGCTGGATCTAAGAAACGTTTACACACCCCGGTTGACTCGACGAGAATACTCTGCTGGTACTGTCCATCGAAGGGGTATCCAAAGAAACCGATCGCAAAGTTGAGCGCGGATGCCAGCATACGGTCCCTAGAATTTGAGCAGCGATGAATGGCCAGCGCCGAATGGTTGGGGTACAACCTACTCAGATTCGGTGCGGAACACTGGCAATGTGTTTGTCTCCGTGAAATTCTATGCGGAACTAGGTGTCGAGAATGCGGATGAAACAGTAAGGTTTCCGGACTAACCTCGAGAAGGTTACCGTATTTGAGGCGCATGAAGACCCCGAGGTCGACTGTGAGAGCACATCAGAAAAAAATCGTTGGATAATTGCGTCAGATGTCTCACAGAGTTGGTGACGACCGAATGGTGTCAAAACTGTCGGATTCCAGTGAGTCACACGACATCGTGCCTGCCGGAGTTCGGGCACAGACCTTCCTCCCCGAGCTTGAATGTCCTGAAATTTGCGTAAACAGTGTGCTCACCAGGCGCCATCACCAAGACCCGCGTGGAGGAATCTCACCAGTCGTTCAAAAAAGTCAAATTTCCAGCCGCAGTCCAGTTCCCGCCAGTCTGATGGAGTCTCCCAGCGAAGGCAGCGGGAGCAGATGAGGAGACTATGAAATCGGAGAGCCCGGAGTCGGGTCAGTTTGATCCGTCCTAAAGCCAAAGTGTTTGGCAATTGAGGACTCACTGCCACCGGTGGGGTATCGTGCCCCATGCCGATGTAAGAAGTGCAAGCCGGTGATACTACATCCATCCGGGGTCTCTGGCCCAGTCTCCACGCCAAAGGTCCCAACAGGGTTTGAGTACCATGGACTAAGGTTCCCCCACTTTTTGAGAAGGTCAAAACTCTTATCCGAGAGCTCGTCTGGGACCACAAGGAGACCTTGACTGCCGGAGTTTAACGGATACGCGGGGGCGGTAGCAAGGAGGGCTGGCTCAGCTCCGGTTGGAGTAGGGCCTGGGTAACCGACATCGGGAGGGAAAAGGGTTGGATCATAGTTGGCCGGACTAGTTGGAGGATACGAGTGGACTTCGGTCGAACCGACCCAAGGTTCGGCACGCGCCTCAAGGTCTTGGGCGACATCTACGGACCGCTTAAACTTGCTAGATGAATGGTGTACGCTGACCTGTGGTTGAGCGAACAGGATGCGGGTCGTGATGATGCCGGCCAAGAATGCGAGGACTATGGGCGTGTAAGAGCGCGTGGGGGTGCTCATCTTCGCGCGCAGGGGGGCGAGAAGAGAGCGAGGGGGCTGGAAAGCGGAATCTTGGATCAACGTACCACGTGCTACGGCGAAGCCTTCAATTTCGCCCGCCAGTTGGCAACACCAGCGAAGTTCAGAACCAGTCTATGGTGATCCTTTGATGAGGAAAAAAGACCGAAATTCTTTCAGACTGCTGGCCACAAACTTGGAAGCCAGAATACAGATCTCAAAAGATGTGGGAAAAAGGTGCCTGGCTGCGGTTTTTTTTATCTTCGGCGTGCTTGGAAACACGCGCTGCTGGACAGGATTTTCCATGGGAGAGCATTCGCTGCGATGATCTCGCCCACACTCTCCATGACGGTCAAAACACGTTACTATCTGCAGACTATTGTCGATTCATCGATCGCGACCGCCCGTTATTGTCAAACCTTCCCACAACAGGTCACTTCCCCGACCACGTCGGCACCGTCACTACCATCCTATTCACCGACTCCTATTTGGTCATCAGGTACGTCCTTCCATGTTCGCGTCCCCCATGGAGTTGACTCGGACCCAGGCTCCCTCTCAGCCTTTTTTTGCACACCGGCAAGGGTTGTTTTGCATGCCTCATGGGCTCATCAAGCAGGGTTCAAAAAGGTATTTTTGCCCGCTGACCGACGGCCGGGCGGGAACCTGGTCTACGTGGGGGAAATATTGTCAATCTATTGTCAATATTAGGGATTGAAAAGGAATGTTGTCCGCTGATCGGCTGCTGGGCGGGAGTTTGGCTCGGACCCGGTGGTCGCATACTTAACAGGGCTCTGACCTGACCCGATCCGTCATATTCTCGATACCTCCATCCCTCTCTCCGTCTACAATGGGTCTGCTGCGCGGTCTCGTCGGAGTTCTCGCAGCTCCCTACGCTCTCGGTCTCGCCATTGCCCAAGGATCTGCAGGTTTTGGTCCTCATCTTCAAGAACAATTCCTCGTCGGGAAGCTGCCAAATGTGACCTGGACGATCGGCCGCCAATACGCTGGGAACCTTCCTGTCCAACGTGGAACGAACTTATCTTTGTTCTTCTGGGGGGTCGAGACCAAGCAGGGATCGTTGACCGCGCCTGCTGGCGAAAACAATGCCCCGTGGAACATCTGGCTCAACGGGTATGTCGCCCTATTTCCACCCACACAATCTCCGCCTCCACGTTTCCCCTGCCCAAGTTGATGCGCTTCTCGCCTGCAGTGGACCTGGGTCATCGAGCATGATGGGTCTTCTGCACGAGGTATGCGCAGCCTGGACTTAACCCCTTGCTTCACACTTAACCTCGGTTCACAAGAATGGACCGATTCGCCTAAATGCAGACTACACCGCGAGCGAGAACCGGTACAGTTGGGATAAGCAGGCCGACACCTTCTGGATCGACCAGCCCGTGTAAGTTTTTCTCTCTCAAGCGCAAACGCGCCTCGTGCTCAACCATTTTTAGCGGAACTGGTTACTCCACACTTGACGATGGTCCTACGGGGTGGGGTAAGTAATCCCGTGGTCTGAAGGATTGCTTGGTGGGTAATATTTACGTGTTTTCTCCCTCATAGTTGTGGACGAGGACCAAGTGGCCAGCGATTTCGTGCGTATATGCGCGCATATCCTTCATCTCTTTCCCTGATTTTATCGAGCCAGTGCGGATTCTTAGAGAACCTCGTCAAAGTCTTCCCCAATCTCGCTACTCGTCCTTTAAACATCATCGGAGAGAGGTTTGTCCCGGGAGCGGTCTGGAAAATATCGTTGCACTAATCATTTGCACAGTTATGCCGGCATGTATATCGTACGGACGATTTACCCTGTGTATGGGCCGAAACTCAAAGCGAAACTTGCAGCCGTACATCACCAAACACTACTTCGGACTCCAGAAACCACCCGTCAACCTGGCAAAAATTGCGATCGGGAACGGTGCGATTCCAAACTTTGATGTATTTGCCCTCCTCCCAATTGTCTGTGCCTCTCCGCCTCTTTCTTTCTGCAGATAGAACTGAGTGTCGTCTTCCCGCAGCTTACCGTGATCGAAACATACCCACAGATGATAGGGTATGATCCCGAGGTTTACGAATACTTCAAGGAACAGTAAGTACATCTCACCGTTCTTGAATCTCGACATGTAAACCGGAACCCCGTCGTTCAGAAGTCGTCTTTGTGGATACGACATCAACCTCAAATACCCAGAAACCCAAAAATACCCCACCATCAAAGCGCCCCTGGGGGCCCGCCCTTTGTCCAGTGGGGCGAGGGGCTCCAGAACACAACTTGGATACTCGACCTTCAGGTCTCGTCTCCAGGCGAACCTCGCCAAAGCTCCAGCCAAACTAGCCAAGCGCAAGCGAGGACTTGCTCAGAGAGAGTGGAAACGAGATTTCATTCAAGCCAACGGAACGATCGACCCGTGGTACGGGTGTGACTTGCTCTCTCTCGTAGCTGATTATGCTCTCAATTACACGTATCCCTGGAACAACGGCGGTCCACTTGGGTTCGATGTGAGTGATTGTTGACGATTTCCCCCTGCGCCGGGTTCCGACAGGGCTTTTTTCGGGTTTCAGATCTATAATATCCCTTCGGCATTAGATCCATCTGCTTTCATCGAGGCATCTTTCTTCCTCAATGGTACGAGGGTGCCTGCCTACTTGAGCCATGGCAACTGAGACGATGACCCTTGTAGATCCTGCCGTGAAGAAGGCGATTCATGCCCCGGACCAGGTTTGGACACAAACCGTGGACTATATGTTTGGCGGTGGACCAGATGAAGATCCCAGTGAGCGGTCCTCTTGTTTGTCCAGATTCTCGAGACATCCCGCTGACACCCGATTTAGGTCCCGAGTTAGTCTTACGTTGGATAAATTATTTTCAATCCTTATACTAAGACTTTATAACCAGGCCCATGGTGTTCCTGGACGAGCTCGCTGCGAACGCCACAGCCAGAAATGTCTCCATAATTGTGTACAGCGGTAACAGTGATCTCCTCGTCTCTCATCGTGGAAGTGAAGGTACGTTGGTACTACACAATCCTGTAACCTCAGTTATCATGGCTTACAGTTGCCTTCAGTTGCGATCCAGGTAACTGCATAGCATGTTCTCCTCGAGGCTTGGACTCATAACTAATGCGATCGTTATCGCCACCTTTAGAACACAACGTTCGGAGGTATCCAAGGATTCACCCGACGACCGAGCACGCCGTGGTACGATGATCGCGGCGAATTTGCTGGTATTATACATCAGGAGCGTGGTTGGACCTACGCGTTGTTCCATGCTGCGGGTCACCTTGTTCCGACTCAAAAACCAGTCGCGGTATGTGTCTTTGCCAGAACCCTTCTTCCCTGTAATGTCAGCTTTCATTGCTCATTACTCCGCTCTTTCGAAGGCCTGGACCTTCCTTCGCGAGTTCATACTGGGGAACAACAAGACAGGTCTTGTGACGGACGCTAATACCCCTGCGTTAGGAGGCGAGGATCCACGCTACGCAGTGAACACTCTCGCAGAAGGGCCTGAGATCTATCAAGGGTCATATACCACGACTTCAACGTATTATTTCCCCACGGAGACGGTCGCGAGGTGGGACCGGTACGTCCAGGGGGGTTCGCTCTCGAGTAACTCCAAGTCTTCTGCGCAGATTGATGGAGCGAACGGGAGAACTAACGGAGGTGTCATTCTGAATGTTTTGGTTTCTGTGGTGGCGTCGTCCTTCGTTGCTTTCGTGTGGTTGTTCTAGTAATGGGTTGTTCTAGTAATGATGTAGTTTTAATACCTTGCATAAGTGTAGAGTATACCATTAAGTAACGTTCTAGTTGTAATTAATGTGTATGATGCGTTCTTGTCACTACGCTCTGACCACACCGGTCCTCTGACCCCTCGAGCTCAAGCCAGGCCCGACTTGGTCCCTCACAGCACCAGAGGTACGGTCGCAGTGCACCAGCGCTCTGCCGCGTTACGTTCTCCATTACCACAACGAAGGGGAAGCTCCAGCTCGGCTTTCTCCGATAACATGCCCGTTCCCTTGGCCCCGCATACGGGGTCGACGAGTATGCACTAAACTCGCGGCACAGGAATTCCAAACGATCATCATACGAGGGGGCAGATCCTAAGAATAGAATAGAAACTAAAGAATTCACAGACAAAGTAATTGGAAGAAGGGGTACCGGGTGGTCTGCACACAACTACGGGCATGGAGGAGGAAGCGTACACATGAAGGTGGACTGATATCCTGCACATGCACATGTTAGTAGACAAAACAGAGCGACGACTCTGTGTGACATACCAGTCAGGGTCTTTGCCGCTTCTTTATTCATCTCAAGTAGCGCCGTCCTGAATTCTTCATAATGCCGCTTTTTGTGGGACCCCGGCCTCAACCGTGGCAAGACACGGTCCAGCTGATGGATCAGATCTTCTTGGTGACCTCCAACCCCAACCCCACTGAGCTCCCCCCTGATTAAGTGGAGCATCACCCCACAATCCCAGGAGGGAAGACCATCCCACTCCGACCAGACAACGAAGAGGTATGATGCGATGAGTTCGACATCCCCAAACTTTTGGACTGCTTGGACCACATCCTCACCAGTTCCCCATCTCACATTCTGGACGGAGACGAGGTCGCCTCTTCAGCCAATCCCAAGCAAGCACAGGTATATGTGGCAACAGGTCACAGTCGGCCGCCATTTGTAGAAGGGTGTCAACCACACTCTGACCGATATCGCCCGTATATGGGAGCACAGAGGCTGCGGCCATCCAGAGTTGCATCATGGCACCAATATCGTTTGCATGACGCAGGAACCAGTACTGATATCGGAACGAATACAAAGTTGAATACTGCAGCAAAATGGGAAGCATTGCTTCCATATGTTGAGTGCCCATTTTGAAAACCCAGCGTGAAATAGCAAGAAACCTGGTGAGAATCTGGCAGCATGCGGGGTGCCTCGGTGGCTTACCCTTGCCATCCTTTTCCCGTCGGGCCGTATACGGTAGGAACACAATCGTGGTCGTGCATCTAGAATCATCCATCCGTAGATCCTCGGAAACAATGGCTTCATATTCCTGAGTTATCAAAGTGAAAGTCGTTCAAGCCCCGCACTGGTGTAGGGTTAGCCGAGAGACAACAGTCGCTGAGGTAGTGGGCGCGTCTTTCGTCTGAAATCGCATTGTCAGCAACATTACAACCCAAGTCGATGGCAACGATCGTCAGGCAATAGCAACCGAGGTGGAAGGAGGTGGATCCTGGGACAGAAAACGGAGTGCGAAACCAACCAACCGGGTTCCACAGGCACATCCCCTCTCCTGCGGTACTCGAACTGGGCCGCTTGGGCAAGAGCGCATGAAAATGGTACCAACTCATCATTTGACGGGTTGTAGCGACTCCAGTCAATTAGTTCCAACCAATCCGAGCACAACAGATCGTGGATGACACTTATGATGATGGGACGTGCGAGTCGACTTGGGATGAAAACACCCTCTTGTACCGTTGGCACACATCTCTGATGTCGGTAGATGTGGGTTCTGCACTCGATAAGCGAGAAAATGCGGAAAGGAAACACATGGCAAATATTCCTGCAAGTTGTTCTGAGCTGCGGGCGATTGTTGTTGCAACGCCATCACTGGTAACAAAGCAGTTGCTGAAGATATTGAAACGGCCCACAACGACCAAGGAACTGGTTGGGGGGGCTGGGACCAGGGAGTGCGAGGATTGTTTTGAGAAAGTTGAAAATTAATGGGTTGATAGTTTTGTCTAATGATGTCCGGAGCATCCATGAAACGCACCGGATGTCCAATTTGGTTGCTTGATTATTGAATCCTGGTTTGTAATGGGGGTCGTGCCAAACAACCAGCTATGGGCCCTACGAGCAAAGGCGACTGAAATCCAGTATGTCGCTCATCCAAGATGGAAGACATCGATAGCAAATGTGATGAGGAGCGCAAGGGGGTGGGTACAAGAGGGTAGCGATGATGACTCTCGCTGTGTACTCGGTTATGTTACCCAAAAAATGGACAGATATAGAATGGATTTCTGAATGTTCGACGAACAGACCGTAGGCCAGACGAAGCAGGCCA
>Ga0307517_10003929_pt1 | contig 23022 bp, 23 predicted proteins | sample 23_EM_MG_FD_194515 | JGI IMG/M metagenome (GOLD analysis project Ga0307517, IMG submission 194515) | Populus trichocarpa ectomycorrhiza microbial communities from riparian zone in the Pacific Northwest, United States - 23_EM | ecosystem: Host-associated > Plants > Roots > Unclassified | place...
CCCCCCCCCCCCCCCCCCCCCCCCCCCCCCCCCCCCCCCCCCCCCCCCCCCCCCCCCCCCCCCCCCCCCCCCCCCCCCCCCCCCCCCCCCCCCCCCCCCCCCCCCCCCCCCCCCCCAAGCTTTCCACCATATGAAGGAAGTGGTGAGGAAGGGATAAATTATGTGAGACTTGCTTGATTTGTTAGCGTCTCGCATCTATTAAAAGTATTTGAGAAGATCCTGTCTTCTAATGCTAGAGGGGCGCGATGCGGCCCGCTACCCGTGGTGTGTTTTGGAGCTTGGTGTGAGATTATTGGGGAATTTCGTTAGCCAATCAGGGGGCACGGCGGGGGCGGGGGGATGGGGGGATGGGGGGGATGGGGAGAACCAAGTGCTAATCCAGGGTCCTGATTCTTCAAGCTTGTTTCTTCAAGATAGGAGATAATGATAAGGAACCCAAAAGCATACCGACAAAGGGGGTTTTTTTTAGGGAACTGAGGGAGGTTGGGATGAGATCTCAGATATTTCCCCGGTACTTGGACCTCAGCTGCGACATACGGACCGGTTGGCCAATCGAGACGGATAAACGAGGATGCTAAATTATAAAAAGGTCAGAAAGGGGGCCACCGGATGGTGGTCGCCTGTGTTTGCTCAAAGATCTTGTACTTGGGTATTTTGGCGGGGGAGGATTCGATGCGAGGGGTACCTACAGTAGCCTTTATATACTGCTTCAGCTACCCCGGCAACAGCCAGTAGCATACATGCTTACGTCAAACCGCCACGTACTGGTACCTATTATAATCAGAGACATTGGCATTCAATGTCATTGTATAGAATAACTTTTAAGGGAAGAAGGAGCCTGTGATATCGTAACATGAAATATATTACGATTTTATGCATACGCGCTAAATATTTGGCCATGATACCTCTTTCTAGGAGTGGTCTCGTTCTATTTGTTCCCATCTGAGACCCACTCGGCGTTGAGCTCGAGTGATGGAAAACATGGTTTCAGTAGGGCTGGTCAAAATTTCCAGCCAATGATATCACTCGTTTCTTGGTTTTGGAACATGTCTCGTGGCAAGGCTTTTTTCCCCCGGATTTCAGTATCAAGGTTTAGGGGGGAATCAAGGGGTAATATGGGAATGGATACAGGTTACCATTAGTACTTTGGCGATGACGAACAATGTAGGGTTGATGTGACTAAGCTATAAGCTCAAATCCTTGATGCATCGGTGTATTTACTCTGGTCCCTTCCATATCCCAGGCCCAGACACTAACAAACCCAGCCTGCCCTCCCCACGATGCTGCGTGGGGGGGCATCCTTACAGCGTCCAATCCTCCGACCAATACCCCCGCCAATACCTCGTTCCTACCCCTCCTTCTCCCCTTCCAATTTTTTGACTAACATCTAACAGTACCAACCACAGCAACGAATGTCCAGAGACTACAAAACCTACAACATCAGCATCTACAACTCCACTACCAGCACGCTGGCTGACAATAAAATAGTCCACAAATCCCCTTCAGGCATCGCCGTGCCTGGCCATTTCGAAGTCCCCACTTCACACCGGGATAACCAGATATGAGACCCCCGGCATAGTGCTCAACCTGCTGATCAGAGCACGACTTTGGACATGCTCTAGCTTCGAGAGTACGAACGCGAATGCGATGGAGCCGAATTGGAGTTTCTTATGAGGAATGTTGAGGGGAGGTGGGCCGTTGCCGGACAGTGCTCCCTGCTGCTTCTGTTGGGCCAGAGATTCCTTGTGATTGTTCCCCTCGTACTACGCTCTACTGAATAGAGCGGAAAAAGACTGGCTGGGAGAAATAGGGAAGCCAGACTTCCGCTTTCTCTTTATATTCTACGCGGTGTGTGGGGAAGAGTGGCATCATGAGAGTGCTAGACCCACCGTGCCCTGAGCGAGGTGGTGCCCTCAGCGAGGCGCGGCGCTCATAGTCCAAGGAAGACTCTTACTAAACACCGGTTCCGCCACAGCAACTCTACCGTGCCTCGCTGAGGGCACCACCTCTCTCAGGGCACGGTGGGCCTACCCTGGAAAGCTATAGCGTATGAGTCGAGCCTGGGTGATCGCTTGTGATTCCCCTTGGGCAGAGCAACACACTTTCGGCATCTTGACCTATGAACTGGAATTATATGATATCGCATAATATACGAAATAGATCCGATTGGTAATATTGGTGTCTCCGTACCTCCCCCCCGGGGCCAGCGCACGTGGTCTGACTTGTTGTTCTACAGAGTAGCTCAAGGGCGGTGAAAAACAGGCTAACACGTGTCATACGTAGACAGATGGCAGGCACGTTATCTACTTTATACCGTAGAACCCAGTGCGCTGGTAAAAGAATCCATTAACAAAGGCCTTCTATTCCCCAGACGAAAACCACTCATCCATACCTCCCACTCTCCCCCGCGAACCAACCTCAAGGATTGCTGGCATATAAGAACTCTGCAAAGGACCATCATCCACCACCCCACCTACCGGAGCCATGCAATAGGGCTCGGGGCTGCAGAGAGGAGATGCTCAGATGGGAGCTATTGCCCCTCCGCTTAGTTTCCACGTCATATTATACCCAAGAATGAGCATCCTATCAAATAGTTAGCTTGAGAACCAAAGTATAAGGATTGGCGAGAGGAGAGTTTCGGTATGTAACTTTCACTAACGAATGGCCTCTAGAAAAGTAGTTGTCTTCTAAAGTAAATTAGGTTCTTCCAATAGAATACAAGTAGAGGGAGAGTGGGAGAAGCACTGTATTTGTTGGATCACGAGAGAAGCTGGAACAAAGTTAATAGTTTGGGCTTACATTCCTAGGATAAATAAGTGTACCTTGATACCAATATTTGAGTACAAATGGTTAATAGATGAGTATGTATTGGGGGTTTGGAGAATGGCTTCATATTGTAAATACTTGGCAAAATGTGGAGAATACAATTGAGGATAAGGTAAAAACACACTCGGTAGCAGATACTGCGGCTTGGTTTTAGGAAAACGGTGCGCAGGCTGGGGAATAGCGCCCCAATTCACTAGATATCAACCCTATTGAACGCTATTGAACGAGGCTGAAGGAAAAATCGCATCAAGCAATCATGATATCCGTCACGGTACTTTTCCGTATCATGTATATGTGTAGTATTATACGTCTAACTAGCTAACTCACCACTATTGATACCGTAAAAACTTGAATAATTGGACGGTGTGCTATGTCGTTGGACTTTCCTCTCCTAGTAAGGTCAAGAAATTTTTTTTTTTTTTTCTGTCTCGGAGGGGGGAAAGGGGCCGTGTTTTTGCTGTGCTTTTACCCCCTTTCCAGAGAAGGGAATTCTGGACTTCATAGCACACCGTCCAATTATTCAAGTTTTTACGGTAGTGGTGGGGAGAAAAAAGATTCCCCAAAACCAGTAGAAAGGAAAGAAGAGGGAAGAAAAGTTAGTACCCTCCTCCCTCCTTTACTTAACCGCTAAAAAAACAATGAAAGATACCCAATACCGTAACGTGTCATAGTATCCCAAAATAAACCCAGAAAGATATTCCTCATTTATCCCAAAAAAATAATTTTCCTGTTTGTTAGATTATGAAAAGAGAAAAGTAAAAACGCCCCGATAAAAAGCAAGTTTCCAAAAGTGCGCCAGAATGAAGAAATAAAGGCGGAAGAAAACAGTAGGATTACAGTAAAGCTCCCGAAGGCATCAGGAAGTGGGCGAAAATGACCAAAAAGACCTTGGGGAAATCTCTTCTCAAACATATGCGGAGGAAGGGGGAGGAACGTATATATACTCAACCCCTTAGCCTCTCTCCCTTCCCAAACTCCCATCCCCCACCACCAATCGACCCCCCAATACTCTTCCCCTCCGCCGTCTCCACGGGAGGCGTAGTCATCGGAGTCGTCCCCACAGAAGCGGACCCCTCAGCAAGCTGCTCCATGGAGGACGCGCACTCTTCTTTTATAGTGTAGCAGTAAGTTTTCAGGACTTGTTTGAGTTGGGGCCGCCTGATGGGTTTTTCTAGGAAGTAGTTCATGCCCGCGTCGAGGCCTTTTTATTATTACACGAGCTAGATTAGTATTGCGCAGCTGAGGGGGGGAGGAGGAAGGGGGGGAGGAGGAGTAGTCACAGTCTTGAACATTGCTTTCTTCGGCAAAGGCTGATAATGCCACTATGGGTGCATCGTAGCCCAAATGGCGGATTATTCTGGTGGATTCTATGCCGTCGAGGTTTGGCATCTTTTGTTCATTATTAGCACTTGTCCGACTAGCTGTCTGGAGGGAAGGAAAATACCTGAATATCCATAAGCACCAGTTGGAAATTCTCCCCAACGTCCAACGCCTCCTTAATTCTGTCCACAGCCTCCTGCCCATCCTTTGCAATGGTAACGTCGTAAATCTCCTCGAGCTTCAGCATCTTAAGCACAACCTCCTGATTGACCTTGTTATCCTCCGCGACTAGCACTCGAACCCTCCCCGTGTCCTCATTCCCTCGGTGCTCGTGCATCCCGCCGTTCGCAGCCATCTCGGGGAACTCCTGGTCGGGCGTTGGATTCGGTGGTATGCTGGGGGCGAAGAACGGCTGGCTGAGGCCTACCAGGCGTGGCTTGTGATTCTTTCCAAAGGAGACACCACTTTGGACGCTTTTGGCGGACGCCGTCTCGGGCAGGGCTCTGTCAATAGGTGCGACGATGGAGCCGGCGCCGACGCTTGGGGTGTACTCTTTTACGTGCTTTAGAGGAATTTTCAGTGTGAAAGTTGTCCCGGCCTTCTCCAGGCTCTTGAGCTCAATTGTGCCATGCATTAGTTTTGCGAGTTGGTCGCAGATGCTAAGGCCGAGACCTGTTCCACCGTACTTCTTACTCAGGCGGAGATCGCCTTGAACAAATGGCTCAAAGACCTCTTGGTGGAGATGCTCCGGGATGCCAGGGCCGGTATCTTCAACTTGAAATTCGAACATATATGTCTTAGCATTTGGGGGCGGCCCTAACACTGGTCCATCCCCGAGTATCTGGTCACCAACCTTCTCGGTAATGGGGGGATTGGCTGCTTGGCTCGTCGGGGGAGAGCTACTGGCGGCAGGTGACCCGTTCCGAGGGGTGTTTGTAGAATTAATTCGGGAGACGGTTCTTGACCTCTGGTCACGCTTGGATCCGGTCCTGGAGCTGCCACGCCGTATTGTGGCTCCTTCAGGGACCGGTAGCACCTCTTGCAGTAGCCTCATTCGAACCTGAACGGCACCGTTTTCCCTACTCTGATATCAGCACCGCAACCGAAAGAGGGCGAAATTTAACTAACGGAGTGAACTTAAGACTATTGCTAACCAGGTTAATCAAAACCTGGAGTATCCTGTTCGAATCACCCCAAAACACCATCTGCTGAACAGCCTTCTCCGGCGTAATATTAATGCTAAAATCAATCTTAGACTCATTTGCTTGGGTTTCGAATATAGCCTTGATCTGCGTCGATATCTCCGCCATCCGGAACTCCTTCTCGTCCAGTGATATAGCCATATGCCCGACTTGGTTCCTCGAGAAAGTCAACAAATCCGTGAGAAGATGGAGTAGCAATTCCCCACTCTTGTAGACCACAGCGAGTGACCGCTTGATCTTGGGTATGTCGTCCTCTTGCATGGAAACAGCGCACATACCCAAAATACCGTTCAAAGGTGTTCGCAGCTCGTGAGTGATATTAGCCACGAAGAGTGATTTAGCCCGGTTGGCTGACTCGGCAACCTTCTTCTGCTCCTCAAGCTCCTTGGTCCGCTCGGCAACCCGCTCCTCAAGGTTCTCATATTGCCTCACGAGTTCCTCGGACATTTCATTAAACGTCCGTGTCAAGTCGGTGAGTTCATCGTCGATAATATGTTTCCTTTCCCGCACTTTGCCAGGGATCCGAAACGCCCGTCTTCTCTGCTCATCGCTCCCGCCCCCGCTCTGAGAACTATCCCTTCTAAGACGCCGGCGCCGCGCGAACTCTCCCATTCCGTAAAACCGGTTACGCCCTCGATCCCCGTTTTCCAGATCCTCCAAATTGGCCTCAGGATCGAGGGAACCGATCGCCCCGGATGATCCGCCATCAGGGGTATAAGAAGGTGGTCGAGTGCCTACAGAGGGGGGGTTAGCATTCAGTACAAGCAGCATTGGGCTCAGGCCAGTACGATAAGAGTCAGAAAATTCTCTACTTTTTTCTGTTGCACGCTTCAATCTGGTTATGGGCTTGACGGCAAAGTGAGCTATCGGGCACACCAAGGCAATGACAACAGCGAAGGTTCCGAAAACTGTGCTTATCAATATATTCCTTAGCTTGTAGATCGGTTTAAAGGCTTCCCCTTGGTCCTGTTCCACCAAAAGGGTCCAATCAGCGAGGTTCCTGACGACTTCCACGGTGGAAAAGCTATAATCTATTAGCCCGGGAAGAGGAGCACGGTGAAAGGGGAGCCACACCCAACGCTAACAACCCGGTCCTCGGAATTCCTCGTGTCGAGATTACTCCCTCCCCCATCGCCATTATGACCCTCCCGCCTATTCACACTAATCCCGACTTGGTAGGCCTTTTTAACCATAGGGTAATCCTTCAGCTCACGTACCTCCCCGGCCAGCACCGGGTGCCTACCTGGTGGGACCAGGTATCGGAACTGATAGTCTCCTATATCTTCGGGGGGAGCCCTCTTTCCGAGACCCAACTTTCTCCCCGCCCATTCAATCGTTGACTCGGGAGAAGTCGTATCCCGATCCAGAGAGCTCCTCCTAGTAATTCTAGGGGCGCCGGTAGAATCCGACCGGGTATTTGTATTATTCCACGTCTCGGAGATGGCGGAAAGAGTGGGATCCGTCCATTTGTTGTTAGGTGTAGCTGGGCCAACCAATATTGTTTGGCCCGTAGACCCCAAACCGCGCGTATCCTGGACAATGTCCAGTATTGCACCGGCGTTCAGTATGACCGTGAGAAACCCCAACAGTGTCGCCTCGCTAGTGTTATTGATGACTGGAATAGTGAACGATAGTATGTAGAGCGACTCGCTAACCCTCATCGGACCTAGCAGCAATCCCCTTTTGGAATATATATCCTCGGGGGTAAACACGTTGTTCGGGGCAAGTGCCTGACTGCCCTGCAAAAAAGGGTACAGTCTATGGGGAAGCCCATCCTTCACTGGCAGTCCTTTAGTGAGGTTCGCATCAGCCTCAGCATAGTAAGCCGCAGACGAATTCGCGAGAAGCATTGGGTACGTGACGTTTCCATTGGCTGGGTCAGGAGGTAACATAACCCCATTAGCATTATCTCCCGTAACGTTCAACAGACCCAGCCTGCCACCCAGCCCACCCCCAACCTTTATCGTCGTCCCATTCGGTAGTGTGCCGGTAAAGTTTGGGTTTGCAGCACCAAGTTGCATTCCATCAATCACCGTTCCATCAGGCACTCCGACCATACCGGTGCTAAGGTTCTCATCATAAACCACCATCTGCAAGACATGCGGGAAGCCCCCCATATCAGCACTAGCCGAGTTTTTCAAGTCATCGATGGTCCGTAGCCAATTATCCACAGTATTGTTCCCCTTCTGGTACCTCCGTAAAGCACCCTGCAAGATGGCCCTAGTGCTGATGGCATAGACGGTGTTGTATAGCAGGGCAATTGACTGGGTGACTTGTGCGGATTTTAATGAGGCAGTGAGTGAGAATCTGGACGATCGAACATCAAGGACTAGTCGGTAATTGTGAACATACTGCTCTCGTTAGAAACGATTGTTGGGCACCAGGTCAAAGTTTGATCTGGTTTGGTAAGTTGGGAATGGATGGATAGAAGGGAGCTCACTGTTACAACGGCCAAGACACCAACTGCTATCAGTGCAGTCAGAGCGACTAGCAAACTGAGCTGTTCACGAATGCGAATCCTCATGTTTGCCGTGCCTATGACGGTTTCGAGAGCTTGGGCGAGGGGATCTGAAGGACCCGATACTCCTTACGCAGCGGATCCGGAGTTCAGACTTTGGAGGAAAAGAACTTGTCCCTCTCAACCATCAGCAAGTTCGGAAGCAATTTAAAGAGTGGGTAATGCAAGATGGAGGAAAATGGGAAGAAAAGAACGGTAATTAGAACGTGAAGCTCAGGAGCATTGTGGAGGTGGGGGGGGGAGACGGCGGGAAAGAGTGTGTGAGTGGAGAGCACGTAAGTTTACGGTAGTCTACCCACACTAAGTTGACAGGCTGACAGGCACAAAAGCGGACTAACTTACTCCAAAGTGAGAAACAGGAGCAGGATTGGCAAATCCGTTGCACCCCCCAAGGATTAAAGATCCGGGGGCGAACGTTTAAAAAAAAAAAAAAAAAAAAAAAAGGGCAAGATAACGTACGGTAGAGAGAGTATGTATGTGCATGAAGGTTTGGCAAAGACTACAACAGGCCGCCGCCCTTTCCCCACATACATTACCAGACGGGGCAATTAATTAATTTTCCTTAGCTATTATTATTGCTGGTGTGTAAGCTACGGCATGATAGAAGGCGGAAGCGGTCAAACCTAAGGTAAAGCTATCATAGTTCTTGGAACATATAACTGAAAGCGACAGCAAAAAGAAAGTTGGAAAGCGGACGGACATTGCTGCCGCTGTGGTTATCCACTGGGCGAAATGCAAAAGCGAGTCGACTGAAAGGGAGGATAGGGCGGACGCGAGCTCGCAGTATGATACCATTTACCCCAAAGATGCCTCCATACAAGTACAACATGATAAGTGCAAGGTGCAGAGGAGTGCAAACTCCATTCCCTTGCGGCTGAACATCCACAGTTTCTGCCCTACCAAAGCACGAACACACCCCCAAGCGATGTCCCGCAAAAGTAAATAAGAGCGCACTGGCGCCGGGGCGGCAATGCACAGGGGTACTCGAGTACAGTAGGCAGGATGTTGGAAGACGGGGGGGGAAAGAAAAAGGCAGAAAGGGAAAACATTCGCACCAGAGTGAATACCATGTTGTGACACGGCTCTCCTATTCGTAGAGTATGGTACCGGTACTGTACAGTACCGCCGTCTATCTTGAATTCCGAGAAGCATACGGCACCAGCACTGCACACTACTATACTAGTATTGCAACGGTGCCATAGCGCACGACCACGATTGATATTGACCCCATCAGAAGAAAAGGAAAAAGCCATCTGCTTCAGCAATCTGGCACCAGCGGCATTCATTTCCATCCACCATTTCATTTCAGGCACGAGGGAAGCGAGAGATGCTGGCCACCCTCCTCCCCGCCGTTGGCGCAGCAGCAGGTGTGCCCTCCCTGCTACGGCCCAGACTCTAGACCCACCTTATATATAGCAGCTTGGGCATACCGGTGCTCGAATACGGTCCAGTATCATAATGCCGGAGCAGGCCCGGTTTTATCTCGGGGGTGTTGAGTCAATCGAGATTAGGCCATAGTAAGGTAAAATATCCAGCCATTTGTTGCGCTAGTACGGTACCGGTGCCGGTACGGGTATTGGTCCAAGTTTGATCTGCTCTGTTGGGCGCGCTGCGCTGTGCTTTGTCCCGTGGCAGGGAATCGCAAGCCCCCGTCCTCTATTCAGCTCCGTGCCCGGGGATCCACTAAACATGCCGATTCTCAAAAATCCCATCTTTTCCGCCTTGGGAAAGATGAAATTCGAATGAATAAATACCGAGAGTGTGGTAGAAAGAAAGCGACCGACAAGGAGTAAAGAAAAAAGACAACAATCCTTTCCCTTTTCAACACACCTTTATTCAAAATACAATACGGTGGTCTACCGTACCCCCTCCAGCGACCCTTCCTTCCTCCCTGCCGCAAACAGCATCCCACCTCTCCCTCCTCCTGCCTCTCTCCTTCTCCCTTTCCTGCATAACCCACTAAACCAAGGCAGACACAAAATAAAAAAGCAACCACAACCGCGGAGTATTTTAGATCGAGCACAGCCAATGCTGCAGTTTACTGATCCGATCCCCTTGCCGGTCGCGAGCAGGGAGAAGCAAAAGCAAAAAAGAAGAAAGAAGAAAAAACCCACAGCACAGCACAGCACGGATCTCTAAAACTTCGTTACATGTATTCGCCTCGACTTTCGCACTAATCACCCCGGATTCAAGGCTCAAGTTTCGGGACGCGCAAGTGTTACGAGTACCGTATGGTACTAGCAGTGGAGCTCGGAAGAGAGAGAAAAAGAAAGGAAAGAAAGGAAGAAGCCTGTCCGGCGGGAGGGAGGACACGCCTCGGAGAGAACATTTCCATTGTCTTGTCTCGTACTTGTACGTGTACTGTAATATTCTTCGCGTCGGAGATTGTGGCCGCATAGACAAGACCGCACAGCACCGCACAACACTAGGAGAATCGGAGGGGATCGAAGAGTTTTTCTTTCTTTCTTTTTCCCATTCTTTCTTTTTCCCCTTTTTTTCCCCCTCTCCCTCGCTTCTGTTCTCTATTTTGTTGGGCACGACCACACGGTATCCGGTTCGGCACCACTACCGATAGTCATCGCACACAATCCTGCTAACCACTTAACATTTTGGAAATTTTGTGTGCCGTAGTAGATGTAATAGGGAGTCTCACCACACCAGGAGATTCGTGTCGGCAATTCACAAACTGTTAGGCTATCACGGTGCAACATGCTTTGAAGTGGGCCCTCCCTGAAAACGGCGAATTAGAGGTCAGCGGGTTCTCTAGCAACCAATCCAGCCTCAAAGCTTGAGGTTGCACACACCTCTGCCAAAGTACTCTTCCGTACTGTACGTGTACTACCGGTGGTACGGTGCCTGTCCACCGCGTGTGTGATATATTCGACATTGCGAATATCTGAGTACTCTACTCACAGTGCATGTTTCGCCCTCCACAGGGTTTCGAATTCCGTAGGGCTAACTTCTCTAGCTGGGTACCCGTATATCTGGTCAGAGAGAAACAAAGAGAGGAAAAGAAAAACCGCTTATCTCTCTCTACTCAGGAAACTGTTAACATACCTACATCTTGCATCATAGCTTTTACTTTCCTAAAGTTCACCGCTGTGATCCTCCAATCCAAGATCGGGATTCGGCACCCCTTTGGTCCCGGTTTGAGGCCCTTCGCGCTCTACCGGTTCAAGAGATGATTTGCAAGATAATGCAGTAGTTTGATGGTCCGAAGAGCATCATTCGGTAAAAGTGTCAAGCCTGATAACTTTATTGCGGAAGAAGGAACGCACAAGTACCAACTAACGAACCATCCCACCTTTCTTTGCAGCATTAATCCACTTGTCCACGGATTTCCGTCAAACCGGCAGCATCATGAACCGGGGGGGCACCAGATATCAAATTCTACAATGATACATGATACAACTTGGGACGTAGTATGTAAAGTTAGAACTTTATCGATAGCTAGATAAAATGAGAAAATACAAGTTATTGCATAGACAAAAGCCCGCATACCATATCATGATATCATGCTCGAGTATAGTACGATACTACTCTAGAGACCTTTCCCACCACCACCAGGGCTGAATACCTATCTGTAGGCGAAAGACGGCGCGATCCCAACACCGGGTAAACCCAACCGCGGAGAAGAAGAAGAAGAAAAAAAGACTGCCCCAAAACCCAGACTCCAAGCTTCACCACCCATCCACCCACATCGCTCGCCCGCCCGCCCGCCGCGTTCGGCGGACCAACCAACCAACCAACCAACAAACGAACAAACGAGCATAACAGCTCAAGGGAAAAAAAAGCCTTACCTCACCTCACCTCACTTTACCTTACCTTACCTCACCCGTGTTCGTACCGGCATGGCATAATACCGCGCCCGAGCCGAGGCTAAAACTCCTCACCGCCGATCAAAGTTTCGATTTGTTTCGCGTGCTTCGCACGCGATAGATAGGGCGAGACAGGGCGGCTGGTTGGGACGGATCTTCTTTGTAGCACTGTAGGGCTGGGGGGTACGGTATACAAACTGGGATCGTGTCATGGGAGGCTAAACTTGCAGGGATGGGTTTGTGTCATGGAGTATCACTCGAGTTGGGCTCGAGTTTGTGAGGCGGTTATATTATGAGAGTTCTAAAATGGATGGGGCTAACTAATGGGTATGATAGAAGTATAATAATAATAATAATATTATTATTATTATTATAATATTACAGAAGTGCCTGCCCGTGGTATTGTATAGTGGGCTATGCTTCAGGCGAGTGTAGTATCCTAAATACGAGGTGAAGAATTTCAACTTTCGTATTGAACTCCTCTTGGCTTGCCGTGATATCTGACAAGCCCTATTTTTTTCTTTTCCTTTTTTCTGCCTTCTCTTTACGATACTTGTCTCGATTCTCACCTTTTGCCCTGCCCTTGTTTGGTCGGTCGGTTCGTCTGACCGAGCCCTCGAAAGGGGAATCCATTATGTTCTATCATGCTCGCAAGATAGTTTGAGATATTATGGGTGCTGGTGGTATACGTAGTGGGGTGTTGGCAGAGTGCATACGCTCCAACCCTAGTCCCCCACAAACTTTGATCGTACCTCCTGCGCGGTCCGCCTGCTCGCATTATCATTACCCTTACACGCTGGTGAGCGCAGAGTGTACGCTGGGACATCCGGATTAGCCCGGAACGTCCGTGTCAGGTGATCCCGTGTGAGTACCCCCGCCGGGGGTTAGAGATGATAAATAAATGAAATGGTATGGTATGATGGGAGTGCTATGTGCTGGTGTCGACACTATTGAAACAGGGCAATGCTTTGGACGGCTGGGGAGGTAGGGAGAAATTGGGCTTACTTTTGTGGGTTAGGGAGTGAAGAATGGGACCTTTTGTGGCGGTACGGCAGATCGATTTTCTGCCGGGAGTATGGAACTCATACAACATCTGTTGGTCGTAGCAGGTTTGCGCGTAATAGTAGTATTTAGCAGGATGTAGGTTAGTCTGCTCTTGTGGGTGAGTGTGAGTAGGTGTGAGTGCATGCCGGATGCCTCGTGCCTAGGATCAGTCTATGCGTTCCTATGCTCTAGGAATTGTTGGTAAATGGAACACTAGGGTTCTGCGTCATGCCTTAGCTTTTAGCCGTTGGAGATTCAAGCGTGGCGATAGAGCACACCTGCCTGCAGCACACCACCTGCGCAGTGGAGGGAGCGGAGGCAGCGGGAAGATCGACATGACTAGGTGGGACAAGGGGCCACCTAACGGTTTTTGACAGCTGTTTTTATAAGTGATTGTTTGCGTGGTATCGTCGTGCTCTGTGGGAACTATGCATATGGCACTGTATCGTACTCGTGGATGAAAAGGAATCAAGTTCCTACCCCTCCCTCTTCCCATCCATCACAACCGGTGTGTTCAACTTGTTAAAAGGGGCTGTAATCTCGTTGGTGAAGAATGAACGAACTTATATACGATGAGTTACGAACCCGGAGCCGTACGGTACAGCACACTTCCGCAATCTTACCCGTTCGAGGACCGCATGCCGGTATCATATCGTAGCATGTCGTAGCCCACTCCACACCTATTCCACGAACGACCACGTAACCCCATCCCAATTTCGAGTTCTTAATCCCCAAACCCCTTCCACACTCCCAAAAAAGAAGCGGAGAAGAAAAACTCTATTGTCCCGCCTGCCGCTCCTGTTGCCATGAGGAGAACGTGGAGCGGGGGCGATACCGTCCGGTGAGAGTGTGGGGTTAGCTCAGGCCACGGAAAAGTCGTCCGGCGAATGAATAAGGAAAGTGGGTGCAGTGGTGCGGTGCTATTAGACCCCATAAAACTGCACCCCGCCCGTTTAATTTCAAACTGGCCGGGTATGGAATTCTGAATTGCGGTGGATAGGTGCCCGCAACCGTTTCATTCTCATAGGAAACTGGAAACAGAGCCGGGGGACGGTACGGTGCTGGGTTGCTATGTGCTGGGCTTTTACTATTTTGCTGTTACCGGGTTTTAGAACCGGTGTTTGATGGTGTTATGGTTCTTAGATGTTGGTAGGTGTGATAGATACTGTATTATGACCTAGGGTGTTCGAATAATAACACCACCAACAACATAAAACCTCACCCCAATCCAATACATCTCCGGACAACATGCGGGCCGCTGCAAGAGGGGTTGGAGGGAAGGGAGGAGGAGAAAACTCGGGTTTTCACATACGGTTCTTGTACGGTATCGGTATGCTATGCGGTTGGGTACTGGTGTGTCATATATTGCTATGCATTATCCGCCAGCCAACCTACAGACCTGCCGTGTATGCGATGGCAGCTTTAAGTGCCGCGTACATAATAAGGGAGTGATTGTATCCTGAGGAGCAACCCCGCGGATTCGCGGTACGGAGCGGGTAGTGTGGTCTTTGAAAGTTATAGTATGTATGCGGTAGGTGTGCGGACGCTGGGGGGGAGGAGAAGATGCGGGTAGGTTTGATCGGGTAAATGTGTAGCGGGGTACAGGCGGGCGACAGGTACCGCGCTTTCGAGGTTGGAATGGAGCGGGGTTTGACGACGATGTGAAAATATTGGCTGTTATCAGGATACTGGCATGTGCCAGGGGAGTGAAGATTGATGCACGGCTTATTACCTTCTACTGACTGGTGCTGGATGTTCGAGTAGTAGCTCTATTTGTGCTGGGAACTTGGGAGGTATCCTGGTATGATACGGTAGGTAGGCCTCTTGGGTTAGTTTCGAAGGTTTAGGTGCGGAAGCCTTGATGAAAATCCTGATTGGCTGACTGATAGACTCTCGTGGGAGCGCCTCTACCCGATGCTCTTGGGGTATCTGGACCTGACGGGTTCTCATGGCAGATGCTTTGGTGAGGGGCGGTCAGGTTTTCGTGTCTTGTTTGATTACTACAGTCTCCACAATACCGGCGAGGAAACTGGGCGGGTAGCGAGCAGGGTTTTTGGTGCATAAGAGGGAGATTGCGAGGGCAAGGTAACGGAGGATTGCTTGTTGGTGATCCTGCTCGGTACCGCATAGCTTCGTCCTGGACACGGTGGAGACTGCTAGTATGAATTATGCAACCCTAAACACTCAATAGTGATATCTAATTAGAATTAGTTTGTGTATTTATAAGAGCAGTACAGTGAGATGAGGGGGTGATATTGGTGGATACGTGGTGCGTATGTATTACTTCTCTCGGGCCCCTCTTGACCGACACTTTCTGGTGTCGAGAGAGACGATTGGGGGTAGAAGAGAAATATGATTGGGGGGAAGGAAGCGGGGAAACGAGCTTAGGATTCAACTTGACTTATTCAAGCCCATAAACTTTCGAAGGATGTATTTATTTTCAATTTGCTTTTAAGACCCTTTAAGTAAGTGCTGGTGTTTAGTTATCGATCCATGGTTGCTGGGAATGAGTTTGGTGCTTGACGGGGACTTTGCGATTCCAGAAACATTATCTGAACGTTTCTCTTTCTTCATACATTATCGCCCTCAAGGTCAGCTCCCCCCTTTGTGACTGAAATAGGGTGGAGCTTTCCGGCTGGCGTATTCTAGTCGCATAATGGCCTGGCTGGTCAATGGAGACTCCTACTCATCAGACACACCACTTGGTGACTGAGATGGCAGTGGGACATATTTGTTAATATTATAATGTATGTGATGCGACCGTCAACCTTGTGACGAAGCAGGAACAGCAGTTGGAATGGATGGCAACCAGGATGCTTGTTGGAAATGCCCGAACTCGTAGGTAGCAGTACGCACCAGTGGACACGCAAGCGTTGAAAAACTTTCTCCTAAATTTTCTTCCCCTTTCCTTTCCTCCTATTTTCCTTTCCTTCCCATTTTCCTCCATCATTTTCTCTGAATGATCTCCTTAAACCCTTCAACACGATTACTCTCGTTTACTTGAGCCACTTCGCTTTTACTCCACGAAACCCTTCTGTCCGATCATTACCTCTATTTTCAACATTTTTAGCACTGCTGGCAATAGCATAAAACTCGGCGGCCGACTAACTAGTAAGTACTACTCATATTCTCTGAGCTTCCTTATAACCGTTAGATGCGTCATGATAATGGAAACGTGAGTTGAATATGAATTACTAAATGGCTGCTTGTGTCCTTCTTTCCTAGAATCCTCCACTCACCGCTATCTATATTCCTTCCTCCTCCGGGACCAGCAGAACTTCTACTTTCGCCCTCAAGAACCTTCAAATAAAAATCCTCACTCACTCACATATTCGTTTATGCCCTCGGCTACTGGTTTGTCCGAGCAATCTAGAAGTTTCAAAGTATCCTGTTTCCTGACTTGTTCTTATTGGACTCCACAGATTGATGGGCGATATACGACTCCTTAGCGGCTACTCCTGTTGTTGGTCTCGGCATAGTTGCTATCAACATCGTCGATGGATGGATCATCTTGTTCTACCCCCATGGCACCCACCCGGTCTACTTGGCCATTTAAAAGGTCTCCGGACGCCCTCCACTTATTAATACCTATCTTGGCACAAAAGCGTCCGGAGACTTTTTAAATTGCCAAGTAGATCCCGCAAGCACAGACTGCTGCTCTACTCGTAGTGTCGAAGCGTTTTTTTAAAACGACTGCTGTTGTATGCAGTGTTCCCAAGCGTCCAGTCCGTCCGTCTTTGGCCTAGGACGGGAAGGACGCCAAGTTTGAGGCCTTTGCCCGGGACCGACGCCAAATTGTAGTCCGTCCTGATCTATGCCCGGGACGGACGGCCCCTATAGGTGTCTTAGTTTATGTTTCATTTTTAAATCTCATTAGCATTAGCATTAGCATGAGGTATGTGTTACCATAAAGAAGCGAAACATTTTGATTCTAATATACAGGTGACGGCAGGTACCTACAGGCGACTGCCGGGCCCTACATGTGACGCCCGTCCTTACTGATGGCGGCTGGGCCCTGCAGGTGACGCCCGTCAATTCAAAAGACGACCGGACCCTACCGGGAGTTACCATTTCTAGCAAGACTGCAGGGCCCTGCCGTCAACCTACAGTCCTACAGTGAATATCGAGGACGGACGCCTTGCCCGGCCGTCCATACCAACCCTGCCCGAGACGGACGGGACTATTGGACGCTAGGGCCCTGCAGTCCGCCCGGGACGGTTGGGAACACTGGTTGTGTGCCGGCCGGGTTTTGGTGGTGTGCGGTGGTATTTTCTTTTAAAAAAAACGCTTCGATATTGAGAGTACAGCTAGAGATTGTGGCTCTCGGAACGAAGCTTAGTGTGGAGGGGGCTCGGGCAGGTGACCTGGAGCCCCTGGGGGCCCAGCTACAAGACTAGGAGTGAGCTAATGACTCCGCTGGAAGTTTGCTGTTCTCGGAGAGGGGGTCGAAGTCTGTGTTATTGTGGGCAGGGCGTGGGGTTGGGCGTGTGGGTTTTCTTTGGTCTTTTTTTTGTTATTCGTATCTCTCTAAGTATTTATTAGCCCCTGCAAATGTAAACTTTCAATACTGTTAATCATCCTCCCGATCAATGTGAGAGGCCCCTTTCAAGATGTTCGGATACACTTCCACCACAACATTTGCGCCCATGGCTCTTTTAACAGCAAGTCGCTGAAGCAATCTCAATGTGAGGATAGCCGTGACTAATGATATCATGCCTCTAGGAAGTGATACCTATAGTCCTTACCTTTTCTTCCTAACAGCAGCCTGGATGTACTGTCCTCCTTCCATGAACATCTGAGTTCTGGAAGACTTTAGTAGAATTTGAATAGGCCAATTAAGGGACTTGACTCGATTCCTGCTGCACATTGATCTGAGCATCAATACATACTGCATATAAGTCTGGGCTTTCCGCGAGCCATAGTCCGTATCATCTTTACAGCATCGTTGAGCTGAAGTCCCTGTCCACTAATGGCTTTTTCCGCCGTTTGTGTGCTTGAGATGGAATCCATACTTAACGGGTTGACTCCACACTGCTTTGGAGGCATCTCAACAGCCAACCGCCAATCCTTTTATTTCGTCATGCTGGTATTCAATATGCGAGGAGCGGTTATTGGTTTGAGAAATCCTAGAGCCTTGTGTGGTCCCACCTTCTGACTTTGTTACTTATATCTTTTAGCAATTGTTGCCACCCTACTCACCTGCATCATTTATGGTTTGGGGGCTTGTTTTATTGGTGGCTTAGTAGGTGCTCGCTTCATAATCCTGAAGGATACTTGCGTTTGTCCCCCGAACACCACGGGTGCTCCAAACACCGTGGGCACCCTGAAAAGCACCAGTGGGCCGAAAGCCATACCTCGAACACTGAGGGTACCCTGAACACAGTGGGTACCTTGAAAACCACAAGTACCACGAAAACCGTGGGTCCCTCTAACACCGAGGGCGCCCTCAACAGCATGGGTCTGAAAACCGTGGGCTCCCAGAGCACCGAGGCCGCCCCGAACACTGACGGTGCCTTCAACACCGCGGGAGCCCAGAAAACCGCAAGCGCCTCGAACACTTATAGTCCCCCGAATACAGGGTGTTTCCCCAACATTGGGTGTGTCCCGAACACTGGGGTGCCCTAAATACCAATGGTCCCTCTAATGTATACCTGGTTACTGAGACAGACCTTTTTCCGGACCCCGAGGAGGAGAGTTGCCGGGATGCAAGCTTTCACGAGATATGGAGCAAATAACTCCTACTGTGAAATCACTAACGATCACTCGGTAAGGAAGAACTTTCCTTTTGCGCTTTTCCCCTTTATGCGGCCGTTCAGTTATTTGTTTCCTTTGCACTTATTATCAATCGAAGAGGGGGAATAGGTATACCTGGTTCGTACACCCCACACGAGAATAATCTCACACATGGCCTGAAATTCTGGGAATGCAAAGTGGAGGATCTATCAGAATACTGGGTGCGGATTGGACCTGAACTACTTTTTCTGAACATTCCAGCAATGATTTCTGCAAGCAAGGAAGTTGGGGGAAGTTCCTTGAATTGTCTCTATGAACCCTCTATTCTACCATAGCTAGATAGGACAAGCAAGCATGGTAGGAATCGGAAGAATATACAGCTGTTTCCTCCTTGACTTCACTTTCGCCCCCTCTATCACCGGTGTTCCCGGGTGTCCCTGGCAGAGTGGGAAGGACCGCCGGCCGCGGCGTCTGTATCCGGGAAAGACGGGTATCTTATGGGTCGACAGCTGGGCCCTGCTGTTCTAGGGCAAACTGGCACTTAAAATAGGGCCCACCAATTGCTTGCAGGCGAGTAGCATTTTCACCACTCTCTCATATCCATTGGCAACTTCATACGAGAGTGGCACCCGGCACTTATTATCCGACTTGTTGGGGTTGACCTCAGTAAGTCCGAGCAGTATTTTCACCACTTCTCCATACTCACCATGAGCAGTATATAAGAGGAGTGCATTGCCCTACATATCTGCCTTGTTGGGGATGTCTCCGCGCCCAAGTAGTATCTTCACACAGGGCTCATGTCCTTCGCCACCGGCATGCGAGAGAGGTGTTCGGTTCGCACTACCTGCCTTGTCAGGGTTGACTTCTTCCCGCCTGAGCAGTATTTTCATCACTTACTCATGGCCCCTCCCGGCAGCCGATGCAAGGGGCCTATAACTTGCCCCTGAAAATACTCTCCGTTTGTATCGCATCATCCCATGTCGGTCAGAGCGGCTACAATCTGAACAATTCCGATGAAAGAAGAGTGGTGCAGTCCACTGAATGTGGACAATCTACTCGGGCGCAAATTAAAGATCCGGAAAGAGTGACCTCAATATCTATGTTGCGACCATACATTTTGTTTGTCACTTCTTCCGGATCTCTAATTTGCGCCAGAGAGTTGTCTGTTGACAAAATTAATTGTACTGTACACCAAGGATCCATGGCAACTCAACTCTTCTCTCGACTCCGCATTTTCAACACCACCTAATGATATTCCTCTGGGTCAAATATTAATTCCTACTATGTCTTCTACTATGTGTTTACATTTTATGTCATTTTGTTCTTTGGTTTCCATGATAGTCGGGTTGGTGAGGGAGTGCTGTTATCATGGCTGGTGTTTTTCTTGTTCGTTGATGTATGGTTAATTTTGTTAAAGCACCATATCTTGACAGCAAGGATCCACACGCTCGTCTAAGGCCAAAAGTAATTGGGTGGATACGTGGCCGTCATATTCCTGAAGCAGCTGCAGGGCAAGTAATCTGGACTGGGGCGAGAGTTCCCTTTCTGTATGTTCCAACTCCAACCCTCCAGCCATTCCAAGTCCTTGACGATACTAGGAAGGATGACAAGACGCTGACAGCTTTCATGGTGAGCACCACTAGAGGATTTCTCCCTAGGGACGTAAGTATCCCTCCTCCCCATCCTCCCCATCCAATCTAGAGCCACCCTAACACGACCAACCCAGGAACCCATCACCGAACTTCCCGCAGAATTCGCAGCCCTAGATACCCTCCTCCACCGCTGCCCTATAAAGACCGCCACCAGCGAACTGGGTCTCCTGGCTGAATGCCGCCTGGGCGAGGTTGTCGAGCAGGAATTCCTGAACCTTGTTGAGCATGTAGGCAAGTTCGCGAACGACCAAGTCATGCTAACAGCGCTGTACCGAGACTACAGCTTCCTAGCGAGTTCGTACTTGCTCGAGCCGTGCCATCACAATATGCGGAAGAGTGGGAATTACGGGCTCGGGAGGAGTATACTACTGGAGAATATTAGTATGCCCTTAGCGGAAGTTGCGAGATTGTGAGTTTTCATCGAGATACATGTCCTTTCTTGAAGTGTGCTTGTTAATAGTGTTTAGGACAGGTAAATTTCCCGGAATAGATTTCTCAGGGGGGTTAAGATGGCTAATTTGGTAGATTTCCAACCATACATGGAGTACGCCGGCAGCTATGCACTCTATAATTACCGTCCCTTGGATCCCCCGTTGGGACTGACCTATGATAACATCGCGCGAATCCGCTCGTTCGAGAACGGCCTTGATAGGACTTCGTCTGAGGCGGGGTTCGTTCTCACACATGTTGACATGGTGAAGGAGTCATGAACTCGTCGCAGGCGCAATGAACGCTCTGAAAGGAGCAGAACACTATCTTGCGTACGGCGACAAGCAGTTATTCAAAGATGGGGTGAAGGGGGTGGTGAATAGCCTGACCAAGATCAACAGGGTTTTGGAAAGTTTGTTCCACTATATTCTCATACGTGCACGGTGGATGATACCTCATGATGCTAATATATGTCCCAATGTATGCAGGAATGTGGTCCCGCTCCAAACCTGGGGAATACGGCAACTTCCGGACTTATGACATTGCTCTTCCTCCCTCACTTCTTCCCCAAACTTGTTAAAAAATGTTGATTGAAACCCCAACCTAACCCCATCGCATAAAAAAGGTTCATTTTGGGAATAACCGGACAATCAATGTTCCCCAACGCCGTGATCTACAAGGGCCCCTCCGACATGCCACTCTCATTCCGTGGTGAATCGGGAGCTAACGACAGCATGGTTCACCTCTGTTCAAAATGTGAACGCCAGGGGCACAATCTATTCTATGTGGATAATACTGCGCAAGTGCGAGGGGGGTTGCGAGGCACGCTTGGTGAGGAGTAGAGAGCAGATTTGGTAGGAGTTCTGGTTCTTAATTATTCCAAAACAGGTGGGCGGTAGCAAGCATATTTATACAAAAGTGTGCGCCCATATGTATGAAAGAAATATAGGGAAAACTATGTAAGAAACATAAGTGCGAACATGTTTGACCCTGAAATCCTGCCAAGTAATCCTAAACAATGTGCGTGAAACTATGAGGGTGTGATGTGAATATTAGAAATATCATGACCAATAATAGTGCATAAGAGATGCATAAAATCCTTAACACCGGATAGAACAGCACATGTTAAATCCCCAAATATTATCCCAAAACAATCAATAAAACACCATAATATATATATCTTAGCAGTAGTAATGTAAGCGGTGTACAGGTGGAGCCGAAACACAAACTAAGTAAAAGAATACACGGTAGTGTTATGAAATGCAGATAGGAAATATAACGGAATTTCAACACTATGCATGGGGCATCCTCCTGACAGAGGTTAAGTCTCCAGCGGTGAGCACAAGAGAACCGTGGGTGCCGAAATAGCATGCCCCTCCTGTGCTGTGGAAGAGCGAGGGAACCCTCGGAGGAAATTTTCTGATAGAGGGCTTCGTCCTCATGGCTGTTTGAGCCTAAAGCAAGGCCGAAAGCAGGAAAGAACAAAAGCACGATCGTAATAGTCTCGAAGCACAGCAGAACCTGGAAGAACGAATCTGAACGATGGACTAGTTCGCTACGCTCCACCAGTCAAGGAGAAGCTAGTAGATATCTATATACCTCTCTAACTAACAACACCGCAAAACTCAACAGGTTCTAACACACCAAGCTGACAAACTCAAGCCTTAGCGATCTCAGCTGATCTAAAAGTAGTGATCCCAAGCGGCTAGTCCGGCCTTAGTTTTAGAAAGCCTGGGTCAGTCCTATGCAAGCCGCAGGCGGCAGCCAAAGCCCGGTGGCGCCTAGATAACCGCCAGGCCAAAACCCTGAGCACCCTAGGCGAAAGACGCCAGATACCGAGGCAAAGCAGCTGGGCCATTTAAATTTTTCAATTAGGACTGCATGCTCTACGAGTCTGCAGATACTTGCAAACGATCTACGGGCTTTTCACGAAGACTCACTCAGAATGACAGTGTTCCCAACCGTCCAGTCCGTCCGTCTTTGGGTGAGGACGGGACGGACTACGGCTCATAGTCCGTCTTTTTGAGGGCGCTAGGACGGACTACGCCCCTGAAGGTGAGGACTGGACGGACTATAGGGGACTATAGTCCTAGCGCTTGGACCTCCTGTGCTAGCCAAGTTGAGATCATACACCTCCGAACGGATTCTTTTCACTTCATAAGACATCACTCGTGCCGTCCCTCACCATTCCTGGTCGTCTCCGACAGTCCCCGGCCGTCCCCTGCCGTTCCCCGCCGTCCACCCCCTGCCCTGAGCTAATATGTCTCACCCTGTAGGGCCCGCTGTCCTGCCCAAAGACGGCCGTCCTGCCCTTAGGTTGCCCCGGACGGCCTACAGATAGTCGTCCCGTCCCGTTGTCGGGCTCTCTCACTTCTGCCCTTGTGTGGATGGTGTGTCGCGCAAGCTGTATTCCACTCCTGTCGCCCGCGGCGTGACCTTCTTCTAAACCGTAAGATAATTGGGTAGGGGATTGACTCGAT
>Ga0307517_10003930_pt1 | contig 23012 bp, 11 predicted proteins | sample 23_EM_MG_FD_194515 | JGI IMG/M metagenome (GOLD analysis project Ga0307517, IMG submission 194515) | Populus trichocarpa ectomycorrhiza microbial communities from riparian zone in the Pacific Northwest, United States - 23_EM | ecosystem: Host-associated > Plants > Roots > Unclassified | place...
AAAAAATTTATTTTTTTATTTGATTTTTAAACTTTTTTTCCGGCGATTTAGTTTTAATTAAATACCAATTGATTTTGATTTCTTATGAAATGGTGAAATTGAAAAAAAAAAAAACCTAAATATAAACAAATAAAAAAACATCAAACCTAGATGACATGCCGTAAGTATCGAAAAAGAAACACTTTGGTCCTCAAATTTAAAAATAATACAAATTATACAATTTTGGTATCTCAATATTTTTCAAAATCATTTTGGTATAAAAGTTCATTTTTGTTATTTTTTAGTTCCTAGTTAAGAGAGGAGAAAGAGAGATCGCACATATTCTAGCTATAGAGAGAGAAACATGTCGTTGATATCGATTTAGATCACCAAAACAGACAATATTTATATCAAATGATTCCTTTTGATGAAGAAAATTCATATTAGGTGTTTTTTTTACCTTTAAATTTCACGGAAAAAAAAACAAATCTGATCTCGAGTTGATTTTTTGTTTTGGGTTGATTTCGGTTTTTAAAACGATTTTTTAGTTTTTTTTTAGGCCATGAATAGGTTTATCATTGTTCTTAAGATGTTTTATAGGTATTTTGGATCAAAATGAGTTGAAAACGGGTTTTTGGGTAAAAACAACTTAGGACCTAATTTTTTGGGTAAGATCAGACGACACGTCGCCTTTATTTTCAAAAAAATTAGGATGGACAACATATTGTCCACCCTAAGTGCAGAATAAATAAGGGCTTAGTCGTGTCGTCTTATCTTACCTAGTTACTTACAATCTAAAATGCATGGGCATTGCACAGTGGAGCCGACACTGTGCATCCTCTCACAATTTACTATCAATGACACTGTGCATTTTTTAAGAATTCATTTTGGTCCTCAAAGTTTTATTTTGTATGATTTCACCTTAATTCAAGGTCAATTGCTACTGATTTCTTAGTCAATGAAAGAAAGGGGACCAGAATGAAACAGGCGTCAAACATGGATGGTGTGCCAGAAGTTTCAGAAAATATACATTTTGGTCCTCGAACTTTAACAATTACACAAATTATATAATTTTAGTATACCTCAATATTTTTCCAATTCAATTTTGGTACAAAAGTTTATTTTTGTTATCTTTAATCCCTTGTTGAGAGAGGAAAGAGAGAGGTCATTGGATTCCGGTATTATAGAGAGAGAAATATCGTTAACATCGATTTAGGTAATCAAAACAGTTGATGTTTGTGTCAAACGGTTTCATTTAATGAAGAGAGTTCATATTAGGTGTTTTTTCACCTTTAAAGTTCATGAGAAAAAAAAATTCTAACCTTGGTTTGATTTTTTGTTTTGGATTGATTTCGGTTTTTGAAATGGATTTTTAAGGTCATAGATAGGTTTATCATGGTTTTTAAAGTGTTTTATATGTGTTTTGGGTAAAAAAATATCGTCCACCCCAGGTGTAGCAAAAAACAAATAAAGGCCCAATAACGCGGGCCTTAACCAAATGGGGCTAGACAGGCTGACCTTAGTTGCTAGGGTCAGCAGCGCTTGGCCTTTTCCTTTTTTTTTAATTAAATTTTATTTTTATGTGTTTTTTTTCAATATATCTAGCTTAATATCATTTCTCTGTTTTATTTTGTTTAGAGAGCCTCTTTTTAATTATAGTTATTTTTTGGCAATGCATTTAATTTTTTAGGTGTTTTTCTTATTCATCTATATTTTTTTTTCTTTTGTATAGATGAACTTTATATTTAAAAAAAAAACTTATTTTCATATAATATTTCTAATATGCGCAGCCATGTATAATATTTTTTTTCTTTTATTTTATTTAATCAATTTAATGTGTGTGTTTATTTCTATTATTGTTTGATTAAATAAAAAAATTATTTTGATAAACAAATTTAGCAAAGACAACCGAGTAAGTATCATGTTTTACGAGATTAAATATCTTTGTTTTATTTCGAGAATGAGAATATCAAACCTTATAAAATAAATTGGTATGAATTGCTTATGGTTTCCTTGAAATATGTCTAACACATGTATTTCTTGTACAATGTATCATTACCTATTTTTACCCTCTATTCAAGTCATGTTTCAAAAAAAAATCAAAATGAAATAAAAATGAGGAGTGAAATGATGATTAAAAAAAGAACAAAATTAAACAAAGGAGTTTAAGTCCTGTACAATTGTAAATTAATTGTTAGAAATTTGTTTTTATTAAATAAATTATGGATGAATAATAAATTAATTTTAAATAATTCTTGGTTTTTAATTTATTTTATATCAATTGCGAGTTTTAATATATGTTTATTATACATGCTAGTATTCTATTATTATTTTTGTGTTGAAAGCATGTTTGCAATTAATTATGTTTTTGCATGCTTATAGATTAAAATTTGTATGAATTCTAGGTTTTCTTTAAAAACAGTCTTATATTTAACATGCCTTGTTAAGATAAACTAAATAGCATTGCTCACTGGTCTAATATTTATATACCTACAAACTTTGATTTTACAACCTTAAGGCTTAATAGTTTTTTTTTTTTATATTAGACTTTGTATAATTTATCTTGCAAGAAAAATAATAATAATAATAATAAAAGACTAATTTAAAGGTATTTATTTGAGGGTTAAAAGTGGTTTTGGGGTTTTTCTTAGGTGTTTGGGTGGCTGGAATTTTTTAGAAAGATAGAAGGATGAGTGTTATTTATTTTTATTATTTTTTTAATTTATTCTTAGGTGTGTTTTCCTTATTTTGTATAATTGATGAATTTATAGGAAAACTTTAGGGCAACACCTTACTTAGGGTTTTTGGCTTGATTTAAGAAAAATTATAAGTGTATAATTAGATTAAGACAAAATGGGTCAAGAATATCCTAACTCTCATACATTATTTATTTTTTCTCATTTTCTTTCTAATATTTTTCTCTTCATCATTTGTTTTTCTTGATTGAAACTAAAATAAAATATGCAAAAATCCTAAAAGTATTAACCTTACTAAATTCAAATTACTCGCTAAGTTAACATGTAATTTGATTGACCTAACTAATTACAGGTGAAATCCAACAATGACAATTTTAAGGAATTTTTTAATAAAAAAACAAACAATATAATTTTGAACAAAATAAGTAACCCTAGTTAATCAAATTACATGTAAATTAATCTAACAACCTAGTAATAACTAAGTCAGATCTCAAAACTATATTCTCAATCATTGCTTTTATTCTCCCCTCCCTCCATGTGAAAGACTCTTATTTTTGTTCTCCTAGTGAAAACAAAATAATTCTCACTTCTTCGTGCATTTCATTTCTTTCAATCAAAGACTTTAAGAGCATGAATAAGACTTGAATTTCTAATGTCATCCAAGTTGATCAAATCAATTTTCTCCAACTCCCATCAAGTCTTTTTTAACCTTTTTCTTTCCTTCCTTTTTTATTTTGTTGAGTTCTAATTTTGTTTTTCAATATAATATATGAACTTTGATCTCATAATTCATAAAAGGAATTTTGTAGCTTTACACATGAATTCGAAGTTTAAACAATATTTTACACATGAATTCGAAGTTCTAAATGAATATATATTTTATTGTCTAAGTTTAGATTTTAGTGGTTTTTTTTATAAAAAAAAAAAAAAAAACATAAGGTACCCAATGGATATACTTGCCGGGTGTAGAAACAACTCCTCTAACCCTATCCAACTGGGCTGAACTCAGAAGCGAGAAATGGATTTAGATATTTATGGAGCAAAATCCAGTTCCTGCCATTTCTAATGAGTTGCTCCGCAACAGACCACTATTTGCTTTAATGCAACGAGCTGCAATAAACAAGGCACCTTGGAAACACAGAATTGAGAGTTAGATTTCACTAAAATTGTATAAAGACGGGTAGAGCACCGACCAAGCCCTAAGATATATGACAAGTCTTAGAACATGGGGCTTCTATCTATTCAACTGTCAGACTCGTTTTCAGAGTCTACCATCATTGGTTGTGGGTTCTTGTAGTCATTGACTTGTAATTTATACCGCTTTTTATCATTTCGAGCCATTTCTTCGTACGGTTCCTTCTCCTCCGCTGCATTCAAACAGGTAAAAACCAAATGGTGAAATATTCTTGTAGTAAAAGATAACGGAATCGCCACAAATTAGTGAACTGAAAAGAATGCAGACCTGACATAGCATTCCACTTGTCTGCAAGTGCTTTTGCAATCTCCCCGAACACAATTCCTGGGTTACTCTTCCTCACATTCTTTTGTCAATCACAATAATATAGTTAGCATACTCTTCCTCACATTCTTTTGTCAATCACAATAATATAGTTAGCATACCCATAACAAGCAATGAACAAATCCTAATCAGAAATTACAATGCCACAGCAATTAACCCACCTCCCTTTCCATTTGCGAGAAGAACATGTAAGCTGATTTCGACCTCTTCGGTGCATTAGGATCCTTCTTCTTTTTCGGTTTTCTCTTCTTTTGGCTTTCCTCTCCATCTCTGCTTTTCCTCTTCGTAGTTGCCTTAGAAGATGAAGCCTCCCTTTTAAAATCCTTTTTTGTCGGGTTCTGCAATTGGGCCATTCAATGGATATATACATTCAAACAGATGACCATATATCAAATTCTCTTCAATAGAGCATGCAGGTAGAGTGAATTGAATGGCTTGCCTCTTTCTCATCACCACTTTCACTGGCATCAGATTCTCCATCTCCAGAGTCATCTGTAGGAGAACCTCCATCATCCTTCCCAGCAACAAAATCTTCATCCTGCAACATCACCATGCTTAGATTTCGTTGCATAAATGCAAAAGGACTATTAGATCTCAAACAGGATGGAGACACAAAAAACTGTGGGAAATATAATGGAAACAAGAGGGGTGCAGAAAATGCTATCTATATACATGAAATTAACCCTACCAATTAAAATTCAGCAGCCATAAGCTTGTGGGAAATGCAGCACAAAATTATAAGAAAATAAAAGAACTTGCCTCGTCATCACTCTCATCATCACCAGCTTCATTCCTAATGCGTGCAAGATGTGGATCAACAGCATCATCATCATCATTCTGAAGAACAGCAGCCACTCCTTTTGTGGTTTGCATATCTCCCAGGTTCATAATTTTCAAGCCCTTCCCACTGTATGGTTAAATGAAAGGTAAAGCCATTGAAAATGGAAAGTAGACTCAAACTGTTAGGTGATAACAAACCAACCTTATGAAGTCAAAAAGATTATGATATTCGTTCCTCTGGATGTTCCGAAAAAGATGCTCTTGTTCTGTTTTAAGTCTTATAAGAAGATCAAAGTAATGCATATTTGAGCCACCAGCAGCATGCCTCTCAAATTCCACATAGTCAATCTTGTATGAAGAAACAGGAAGAAGAATTAAAATAAACATGTCAAAATCCAATTGAAGTATATCATATGCATGTTAATGAACAAATCAGGAACACATTATAGTTTGCTGAACTATACCTCCTCATGAAGAATGAGTGTTGGGGGTTTGGGTAAGAAGAAGAAGCTCTTTTCGAGTGGGTACAGGACTCCATCTTCAGCTTTCAATGATGATTTCACAGCATAACCATCTTGACAACTACGGAATTTTCCTGGTCTAGTAACTTTGGCAGCAGACAATCCACGCATTACAGTGGTGAACACTTCATGAATAAGCCCCTATTTATCCACAGCACAAACAAATTTTATATAACTTCTATCCTAAGATTAATTTATCAACTATGTCCCAACAGATGCTATTACCTTCTGAAAAAAGAAGAAAAGAAAATGAATAACACGTGAAGCATAATCACATCAGAATGTAACTAGGTTACTACCTTATAGGATGGTTCCAACTTGTCCTTGTACTTTGTGTACAAAAGATCTTCACTCATTGACAAGTTGCTTTGAACTACAAAGTCAGTGTCGAACTGTACAAAATAGAATAATGAATGGTAGCCAAATCATATGAAAAAAAAAAAAAACACTGATGTTCAAATGGAATACAATCAACAATACCTGCAACACGATATGTGGATACAGAGTTTGCCCTTTGCGGATTGGTGGATCAAGAGTCACAACAACAAAGGTGTGTGGCTGGTTAAACTGCACAAAAAAAAATTCAAGTTTGCATGAGATTCCATTAGTCATCAGTTTGCCATGAAAAGGATTGAAATCACACCAACACACTAAAGAAATCATTACGTGAATAGCATAGAGAGAAGATGATAAAATTACATATACACATGCATATATAAGTGGAGAGGTAATAAACGCAAACCTTTGGAAGCAAAAAGAGGCGGACAACGCTGCTGTACTGAATTTTGAAATCATTAGCCTGTCCTTGGAGCCGCAAGAAAGACAAATGCAGTTCAACACTGTACCGACCCCTAAATTGAAAAATGGTTTTACAAGTCATAAATTCATTGAAAAGAGTCACATTAAAGAACCAGCATGTGACATGGATGAGTTATGTTTGTGCATGGAAGTACATGAGTGAGTATGCATGTGTGTGGGTTGGGGTCTACAATTTCTACCTTGGTGTGAGGATTGCGATACCCTCAAATGTAACAACAGCTTCTTCACCTCCAGCACCGACATCTGCCCTTTGCACAATTAGGTCACGGAAAACCTAACACAAAATCAATTGACAAGAAATCAGCAGACACAAGGCAGACACAAGTAGACAGTGGTAAAAAGGAAGAAACTCACCTGAGCAGGAGGATGATTTTCATCACCAATATATTGCGTATTGTTATTAGGTATGTGAAAACTTAGCTCCATCAATGAATCTTTCTGTAAACATAACATAATATGATTACAAATTGATAGCATCACTCCTAAACAAGAAAATATGAATGCAGAACCATTATTTCCTACTGGCTACTTAATGCAATTCAGAAATGAACAAAACAAGAACATAATACAGGTGCCTCTGCAGATAACTCTGTTGTGGACCCATATGCATGAAATGCAGCCATATGGCTTGTACTGCAGAAAGGACAAACAACATCAATAGACCCACCTCATTTGCTCCAGTAGTATCATCCACATGGAACTCCAAGATGACATCATTTTTCCCTTGCATTTGTGTTTGTGAAACATCTGCCAAAGATACCTCGAAAGCTTGCTTCGATCCAACCAAAAATGTAAGCATATTTCCTACAAACATTAGGAAGGTGTGAGTTAACAGCAAGACAAGGAGAGAATAAAAGAATGAGTTGTACAACTAAAGAAACTCCCCTCTATCATAAACAACAAAGGTAATAATAATAAAGAAAAAAAAAGCTAATGGGTCCAGCAACTAGGCAAGTCAAAAAAAGTCACCCACCATTTAAGTCCACTTCTCCCCAGTTACGGCCACTGACTGAAAGCTGCTTCTCTTCTGGTGTTATTCCATGGCTTTGGAAAAAATTGGTCAAGGTAGATAGGTCCTACATGGCCAGCAATGGATGGAACAAAGTAAGAAAACGCGTCGCAAACTGTAAACATCAAACTTATAAGAAGAAAAAAAAACACTGAAAACTTCAGCACAGTGGAGACTAATGAACTATCACTAACAAGCACTGGACTATTGTGATCATTTAAGATACCCACCAACTATATACACAGAAGTTCAAGAAGCCATGCAGTAAGGGATATTCTAAGTTATAAAGGGAATCAAAATGTTCAAAGTTAGAAAGTATAGGCATGAATTACATTGATTTCATTAAAATAGAATACACAAACTCTAACATGAAGACAAATGCACAAACAAGTTCCAACTTTAAAATAAGATAACAAGGAGATTGGAGAAAAACCTGATCACGAAATCCAGTAAACTTGTACCAGGGCCCACCTTTGATTAGAACACTGAGTTGATTTGTCCTTGGGACCTTCATCCATGTCACTCCAACAATATCAGTTCTATCAACTTCAACAGCCTTACCACCCCCTTGTTTCTTCCATTGGATTCCCCCTGAAGATATCTTAAGCTGCCCAGGGTTCTGCATTAGATAATGAGAATCTCATATATTTCTGTTCCTTTATCTTGCATCTCCATTCCCCAAAAAAACAAAAAACAATAGACTCCAAAATTCACAAGACATTTCAAAAAATTAGGGCATCAATGCGATGAACTCAACAAGAAACCACAAATGTCTAAACAACCATGCATCCGGTCTCAACAATCAGAATTAGAAACTGAACAACAAATCAAGGTAGCCAAAGTATCATCTTGACTAAATTATGGTATAAATTTAATAAATGGCTATTATAAAACTACTATTTGATGCCTCCCTCCTAACTTTACTTGGCAACCAATCCAACCTAAACCCTAAACCTTTTTTTTTTAATTTTTGTCACTTAATTGTTACAATTATTCATACCTAGTTCATATACTGAAACAAATAAGAATTAGGCAACTAATTAGGGTTTCAAGAACCACAATCTAAACACCTGATTTTCCAACCTAAAACACAGGCAAAGTAGGCATAGAATAAAAATTAGGGTTTCAAAAAGCAGAATCGAAAGAAAGAAAATTCAAAAGAAAAGAGACAGGGTTCGAGCAAGCTAGGGTTTCAAAATGGTTTTGATTATTAGTTAAGAGAGAGATGGTAAGAGAACTTACGGTGCCTCCACGACCTCCGAGAGAGATATTATTAAAGAGATGAGCGTCCGCCATACCTCTGCCCAAACTTTGATTCTTCGAAAAACCCCACTTTCTCTTTTATGTATGCATGTGGATATACATCGGGATGGAATGAGCGGTGCGTCTCACGCGCTCTTGGATTTGGGCGCCAAATTGACCATCGGTGTTCACTTTAGTGTGCTCAGAGCTGTGCTGTACTGTGCAGCCTGTTGGGCTGTTTGTAATTACAATGTGTTTTTGAATTTTTTTTAATTTTTAATTAATTTTTTTATATTTTTGAATTGTTACAATACTTTAATATTAAAAATAATTTTTTAAAAAAAAAATTATTCTAATATATTTTTTTATAAAAAAAATTTTATAATAGTTTAAACTTTTTTTTTTTTATTTTGCAAGAATATAAAGTTGTCGTGTGAGAATCAAGATGGATACCAAAATTGATGTTTATGCTATAATTGTGATTTAATTGCAAAGTTTGAAAAAAAATAATAAAAGATTTATTGGTTTTTTAGGGATTTGTTTAAAAACACGGTACAAATATATATATATATATATATATATATATACATTATTGTTTTGATGTGTTGATATCAAAAATAATTTTTTTAAAATAAAAAAAATATTATTTTAATATATTTTCAAGTAAAAAGCATTTTGAATCACAACTATTACCATAATTTCAAAAACATTCAAAAATAAAATCATTGAAAAATTAAATGGGATGATTTTATTTGTTTAGTTATTATGGTGTTAATTTGTATACGCTGAAAATAAAAATATGATTTTGGGATCCTATGAAAATGTGGGGTTAAATGTGGTTCGTAAGTAAGGAATAAATGCTAATATATGGAAGAAACTGAAAAGTGTGTTATATGAGCCTAAAAGTAAATATTAAAAGTGATAATGTGATATTTTGGTGAGATCTCATGGTGTAAGAGTGTTAGGATTAATTAAGGCGTCGGGCAGGTAAGAATAAGAGAGAGAATTAAATAGTTATGATTTGAAAATTGTTTTGTGTATTATTGAAGCTGTGAATAAATTTATCATAAGCTAGATTAATTATTTCTAGTTTTATTAGGGGGAAATAATATAAAAAAATTATAAATATAAAGTTGATTAGTTATTCTAACGATTTAAAAGTTAATGATGGTAATAAAATATTATTAACGTTAACATTCATCTTTGTAAAAGGAAGAGATTATATGTTGAATGGTCTTAATTATCTACGTAATTATGAAAGGTTAATGATATTAATAAGATGATATTGTTATTGGCATTAAACAAATATTTGATTAGCCTACTAGATTTTAAAGGCTAATGATATCAATAAAATTATGTTGATATTAATATTACCAAGTTTGTGTTTTCTTTCGAATCATCGAAGCTGGAAATATCAACAATGTTATGTTGATATAAATATTTTTACGACTTAAATAGTCATTCCAAATTATGGAGGTTAATGATGCTAGGAAAGTTATGTTGGTACCTATATCACTAAAATAGTGGAAGTTAAATGATATCAGGATGATTGATATCAATATAATTTGAAAATAAATGATTTTTGATATCTAGGTATAGAGATATGGAGTTATTTTGATTGCATATAATCAAAACATGGATTTTTCATTTAGATAAATTAATACATGTCTAAAGAAATAAATTAAAGGAAGTAGTTTAAGTAATACAAGGGAAACAATAATGTATTATTTTTCTTAGTTATTAAGATTAAGCATTCTCCTTGTGATTGTAACTTGAATGCGTATGTTTAATTTACAAGTCAATCATAATCCCGACATGAGTAATGATTTAGCTAGAGACTTATCTATTTTGTGATAATTAGTTAGACTTTTGTTAATGTAAATTTGGATGTAATCGTAGACTAATGTTCCTATCTTGGTCCTATCTTGGAATGCTATGTGAAAGTTGAATATTATTAACTTAATTGTCAACTATTTTAAGACTTAAGTTTAGGTATTTTAAATATTCTTCCTCCTTACAATTTCTATGTTAGTCTTCATCAAATCATTATTAGGATTGGAATTAATTTCTATAGTGCTAGATTCATTAAGAAAAACTCTTATTTGCTTTACTTTCTTAGCTTATTATCTATTTTTTAAAGTTTTGTTCATTTCCGGAATGCATTCTATATGGAAAGTAATTCTTTGTAATTATATAAATATGAACCAAAAGATGATAGTGTTAAGGAAAGTTGTTATTGTGTTGTGGATTGAAATGTTGGGATCTAGGATGATTAAATAATTGAGAGTATATTTATTTTAAAGTGTAATTCCAAAATATGTAATTCCAACATTCTAAGAATAAGTATGATTAGTCAATCAATGTACATAATTATGATCTTAACAGTAACCATGATAGAATCTAACCTCCTTAGGTTCTTACAAAATGATCAAAATAGATTGAATAAGTTGAGAATGATGATGTAAAATGAATCATTATTAAGAAAAACATTCATCACAAGTTTAGAATCACCTTCAAGCTCTACCATAAGATAACCTACACCCACTAAAGTTCTCATGATTCTACTTTTAAAATTAAGCAAATTCCAATATTATAAACAAATTTATTTAGCTAAAAACCAGCAAAATCACTTAAAAGACCTTTTGTTAAATCCATTTAGCTAAAAACATGTTGAGGCTATATAAAAACTATGAACATTCATCTTCGTAAAACCAATAAATAAATATACCCAACCAATCAACTGCTTATATCTTTTGACGTACCAAAACATATTTTATAGTCATTTAAATGATAATCTCAATAGCATTAATAACCTAAGAAATTTAAAGAATAAAAAGAAGTAATTAAATTTGAAAAAAAAAAGTCTCATTTATCCATTGCTAAAACATCAAATATGCAACACATAACCAAATGTCTTAAGAATTTCCTCTTATAATTGATTGATGACATGATAAATTTTATAATAACCATTTATGTAGATTAATTATAAAAAGACTAGAAACATGTTAAGGTGCAGAGTATCCTATTTAAAACAAATGAGTCCTTAAACACTTCTTGGATGTGTGAAGAGAATATTCAATAAATGCACCATAAAGAGAATAAGTTGGATAAAAAATTAAACGTCTCAAAACTCTTTATTTATTAGTGAGAAGTTTCCTATATATAACTAGTCATAAAAGACCTTACCACATTCCAAACTAGTCAATGCCAAATTAAATTCTATATTGCTTCTAGAGGTTGCCAAAACTCTTATAATCTCATAATAAACTTATTTAATGGAGAACTTTCCATTGCTAGTTGCATCCCAAATTAAAAATCACCACAGGAGATTGCATACTAGCAATTAGCATGTAATACATATATAAGCTCACTAGTAGCATATTTAATAAAAGGGCCAACACCAATTATGTAACCAAAATTAAATGATCCTATTAGTTCTAATAGAACATCCATCACCTTGAATTAAAAATGGTCATTTTAAACTAACCCTCTTTCAAATTGCAAACTTATTACTAACATATAAAGAGTAAGAAAAACGCAACATATTTTGATAATACTGATAATACTTCTAATAAAGCTCTTAATCCACCAAACATTACCATTAGTAAAAGATTCCAACCCTATTTAAGCTTAAAAGCTTTGTCCATAGCCTTAATACTTTGTAAACCAAGTCCTTCACATTACTTAAGTTGAAAAACTAAGTTCCAATAAGCCAAATGAGTCTCTTAGAAATTTAATAATATTTTTACACTTCTAATCTAATACTAACTTAGTATGATTGAATAATGTCTATCAATCATGATAGTGTAAAACAAATTTGTATTTGTGGGAGAATATGGATGCATTTATCAAAATAAAAAAAATAGAATTTTTATTAATTTTTTAATCACTTTTGTTATGTATTTATTTGTATCTTATATATAAGCATCTGATTGATTAGGCTATGATTAATGTAGAATCTTTACACTTATTTTCTAATATAAACAAGACTAAATGTCACTTACCCATAATTCTATTGTATTGACGCATAATACATCTACAAATCTATGTCAATAGTTTTATGATGTCGTAGTCAACAATCAATAGATATTTATAATGTCAATAAATATGTTGACATATTAAAATATCATCATGTCACAATATGTTCATGTGGCTGTTAATATATTGAAGTGTTGATACACATACTAGATTTTTTCAAAATCATTATAATGATATAATAATGTCAAACTATAAAACCACAAGACTTATTACCAACTAGTCTATCAATTTTAACAATTTAGTAAATGTCTTATTTTTTTTTCAAAATAAAGTCTTCATTATTTAAAACAATAAGTAATATAAAAGTAGATGTCTCTTAGTTCAAATAAAAACATTGCTTCTTTGGAAAACTTTCCTCTTATTTTACCCTCTCAAAACTTAGTGATATCGAGTATGCATAGTGACATCACTTAAAAAATATGAAAGCATGGAAGTAACATACATTTGTTTCATCACCTATTGCACTATTTTCTTGAGCATCAATTTCATCTACAGTCCTAAATTTATAGAAAAGAGATCTGTTTTTGGTGTAAGCAAAAGTTTGATGTAATATACGTTCTAGATCATAAAATGGCCTATAAATGCACATTATTATAAATGGATTTTGATATAAAAAAAAATAACAACATTTGATGACTTCTTTGTTGATCCTGTGTTAATTATAAAATATTTAATCATATTTTTCATTGTTATTTTACGATTTCAAATAGTAATTGAAATCAAAAGTTATCACTAAACTACTTATTTATCCTTGCAAACTAATACTTGAGCTTTTATGTGTCTACATGGTCAATTAACTTGTGAATTACCTATTTTGTGCCAAGAAATATAATGAAAAAAAAAACTAATGAGTGGGACTTTATGGTTATTTAGGGGTGGTTGAAAGTGTGGTACATGTTGCTTTTTAAAGTGTTTTTTACTTGGAAATGCATCAAAATAATATATTTTTTTAAAAAATCATTCTTGGCACCAGCACATCAAAATGATCCAAAAATACTAAAAACTTAATTTAAAATAATGCCCAATAATTTGTAAATTGTATTGACAAACATTATATTTATGAGGGAAAAGAACATATCCACTTAAAAGTGTTCAAAAATTGCCTTTGTGACAAGGAGTTCAATTTCTTGATGTGGATATTGTTGAGTTTCTTGAAACACATATATGTAATGGAAATAGTAAATTTAAAAATCTTGAAAGTCCCAAAGATTTCACTAGATAAATCTAGAGTTGTTTAGGGTTTATTCGAAGATTATCTGAAGATTAAATGTTCTTTTTTGCTTTGAATAATTACTTCAAGGCTAAAGTATACTTACTATCTTCCTTGGCAAGAAAAAATGAGCACAAACCACAAGTCGTCCAAGTATCCGACCTCTAGCGGTAATCCACAAGAACTAGTAAGAAATCTCCTAAACTCTTTTAGAAGATATAGATTGTTGTACCTTAGAGTGCTAGTTCTTTTCTTTTGTGTTTTAGGTTCCGTACTATACTCACCTTCTTTTCTCGTAAAAAATAAGAGGCATAATATTCTATTTATAGAGTAACCTAAATACCCTATAAATAAATAAAAAATATCAATTTGCCCCTTAAATAATATCACATATATTATTTTAGGATAATTTTAGAAATTTATTCAATTAAGTCCCTACTTGATTTTTTGTAGGTCTAGAATTGTAATCCTCTATATTAATTACATTCTACTTCTTAATTTCTAAAATTTATTTATAATCAAGTTTCACTTGATTAATCATCTCATTTTAATTTTTGACCTATGGTTCTTTTATGTGTGACCTATTAGGTTCCTTAATAAGTTGGTCCAAATATAAATCATAATCCTAAATAAATTAAATAATTTAATTTATTATCAATTCAATAATTGATTGACTTATATTTGAAGATCAAGTACAATGTCTAACAACCTGTCATGATCCCCTAAATATTAGAAAAATCATATACTTAACCTTTTAGTGACTAGTTTCTTAGTGTAATTATTATCATTTCATCAATAATGTTCTGATTTAGACATTATAGCATGTAATATGTCTGCTTTGTCAAATCATGTTAGTTTTGAACATTATAGTTATTGATTCTTTGAATAAGATTTCAAAACTCATTCCACATTGGCCAACGACTTCACTATCAATATTATTTGAGAACAAAAGAAATATTTTTTCTAATTCACATAGAGTGATGAATCCTCTCTTGATTACTCAAATATCTTCATATAGTTTATGTTATACCTAACAACTGCCCATTTGTTACCATTAATTAGAACAATGTGTGGTCAGGATCAATGTATAACACTTCATATATAAGATAATCTAGTGATCTCAAATCTAAGGATCACTTACACAGCTATCACGAGAGTCTTTCCATAGACATAAGTGATTTTTTTTTATGAGATTCTCTTGCAGGTTAGTTTAGTGTACATGTCATCTAACAAACACCTATATATTAATTCTAAGTATTCCTCATACCTCAGTTTATGATAGCAACTACTTCCTTTCATAAAAGAATGAACATAATATGCATCGGTCTCAACAACTCTAATTAATATTTAATCTTAATAGAACATTGACCAAGAATATTTAGGAATAATGCTTTGATGCAATATGAGTCTTATAATTATAACAACTTAATTTATAATTTTTTTCTACATAGCATTTTTAGTCTCACAGACTTTATCTTTACTCTAGATTCATTAATTAAATGTTAGATTTATTAATTAAATATCAATGAATATTAAAGATAAAAAAACATTTATTAATAATAAATTTATTTTATATTAATTAATGCTACGTGTAACCAACCAATTAATTACAGAATATATTTACTAACCATACACATCCTAGAACTCTCGCTTGCAGTATATATATAAATAGTTTAATGACATAAATTCTTCACCAATGAACTATGCTCCTCATTGAGTCACTTGTTAGTTTTGGTTTGGTGTCTCCCCAGCCTTCACTTATATGCTTGGGAGGCTGGAGCAGACATTCATCCAATTTGAAGTTAATATCTTGAAGCTTAGATCTTCACCTCTCATGCTAAATTCTAGTATTTGTATATCCAAAAAATTGATAGTCCTATCCCTTAAAAATAAAAATATCATCAAGACATACTCCAAAATTTTATTTAGAAAGATTAAATTTATTCTGATATATATACCTAAAGAAGAACAAATCAAAGTATGATTAGTTTAGAGGTTAAATCACCCAAAATATATAAAATAAATCAAACTTCCTAAGAATATTTGGTTGATTAAGAATTGAATTTCATAATGTGTTTTGATTTAATTTTTATGGGGTGGTTATCATAATTTCATGACTTGAATTGTGAATTTCACAAGTTAACTCGAGTTAATCCGGGTTGATCTAATATATTATCATCCCAATGTATTTTTTTTATATATTATCTTAAATTTCTTAAGTAAAACTATAATTTTTATCACCGGGCAATGATGTAGAATGCATTGCCACAAACTTCCTCCGTTTTCAAGTATTGTGTGGATATCATTGAAGATATTATAGACATCAGAAACCGTTTTGCTTCTTTTAACTCGAAGTCATATCCGAAGACCTTGTAATGAGCTTGCACACAACCCTAGCTCGCTCAGCTATCTAAACGTGAAGAAACCGAGCAAGTAATAAAGGAGGTCATCCCTTATCACTTCCAAGATATTGCTCTTCACGATCGGTGCCCTTCTATTATTTGATATATTAAATCTCTTGTGTAACTTTCTAGGAGTGTAGTTTAATTGGTCAGGCTCTAGGTTTGTTTTCTAGAGATCACCAGTTTGAGTCCCACAATTCTCAAGGTCACTGAAGGCTTACATGCATGGTTGTTAACTTCAGGGTTTGTGAGATTAGTTGAGATGCGCATAAATTAACCCGAACACCCACGATAATTAAAAAAAAATCTCCTGTGCCGATAAAACAAAATAGAACAAAAGAAAAGAAAAGGGAACAGCACTATCCATTTCTAAGTCTAACACAAACCTAGAATTTAAATCCGAGTCCTCCAAATCCGTAGATTTCACCAGCCTTGAAAGAGTTTTAAATTCATTGTGCATGGTGTTCATCAATCCACATGTAGAAATGATTATATGTTTCATAACACTGCTTTTGATATCTATTCCGTAGTTGCGTTAACATGTGTCAAATAACAAACTAAAAATAATTGTCTCAATTGGCTAAACAAAATCTATCATAGGTCAATAGCGACTTAGTGATGAAAGTAGTGCAATGGCACGTTTGTTTTTATATTTAAAAGTATTTTAAAAAAAATTTAATTTTTTTAATTTTTTAATTAATTTTTGAATATTTTTTAGATCGTTTTGATGTATTGATGTAAAAAATAATTTTTTAAAAATAAAAAAATGTTATTTTGATGCATTTCCGAGCGAAAAGTACTTTAAAAAACAATCAATACCACACTCCCAAGCACCCTCTAAGTCATGAGTCTTAGTGCGCCAACCAACAATCTTCTTTCGAAGCTCAGGGGTGTTTGGGATTAATATGGTAGTGATTGTTTTTTAAAGTGTTTTTCATTTAAAAATACATCAAAATAATATTTTTAATTTTTAAAAAACTATTTTTGATATTAACACATTAAAACCATATGAAAATACCTAAAAAATTAATTTAAAACAAAAAATAAAAAAAAACAATTTTTTCAAAAACAATTTTAAAATACAAAAACAAACTTGCTATTCATCTACAAGCAGAAATCTGTGGACTTGGCGCATTTTACTTCATCTTTACGAGACAGCATACTACTTGACAAATAAAGCCAGCAGACAGCATCATGTCAATTAATCTATCATACAATATTATTCCTTAGTAATGAAAGTGAAGTGTCCTATTCCTTTAATTAAGAAATCACAGCTTCATTTTTTATTAAACCAAAATATATGGTTTTTGGAGATATATAAAAATTAATTAATAAAGGAGTGGTTTTTCTTCCCTCGGAAATTAAAATTAAGCAGGTAATATTACAAACAGTACTTCACTCAGGCGATTCCTCCTAGGTATATGCTTAGCACTATCATGCGAGCTATTCTTAGATTCCATGGTAATCACCGTTAATAATTTTGGAATCTATAGAGAGGGGACTAATTACATGCTCTTCAGCAAGCACCCAGACATTATTGGGAAACAATAATCCACCTGAACCAAAAAAAAAAAACTTAGAAATCGATGAATACAAGAGGATGATGAGCGATGAATTCAAGAATATTACGCTGAAGCTCAAAAAATGTCAAGCTGCATGTTTTCTTCGTTTTGTCTCGTATATGCTCGTTTGCTGGTAGCTTATCTTCTCTATCTTTTTTCGCAGAAAACAAGAGTCTGTAGGGCATTCTGTAATCTGGAAAATTCTGCTGCTGGATATACCAAACCAAACAAAATGTTCTCTTACAAAGAATTATTTTTTCACTGCGCAACAGCTTCACGGATATGTACTGATAAAACAAGTACCATAGCTACTCTTGCCCACAGAGCCTGTTTCCATGGGGTTTGCCGGTAGCGCATTCGCCTCAGTCGCGTGCTTAAACCATCGAATATATGACTAAATTTGAGTTCATTCAGTTAAAACATATCCAAGAAGAGCTAAAAGAGAAAATTAATCACCAATGTTGCTAATTTGATGAACTTTGTAAGAGTATAGCTCTTGGTAAGTACTGTAGAGTTGTGATAATTAAGACCAAAATTGACTTTTCGTACCACTGACCACAAGCATCCACCAGGCTGTGAAGCATATTTAAAAATTAAATACCAAGAGCCTTCATATCTGAGAGCTGGCAAACAGAATGTGAACACTTGATTTTGTCTTGCATTGTCTTGGAAATCATCGTTTCCCTTGTTTTGACTTGTAACTCGGCTGCCACAACAAAAACAAAACCGAAATAATACACACGGTATATATGAATACATGCATCGTTGGACTCCCTGCAGAATCAACCACCCATAGAAAAGAAGGAAGAAAGGAAGAAAAAAGAAATAGAAATGATGATGATAAAGAATGAAGAAAACCCAGGAAGGCGCCGCGGATGCATTGCAGACAGTGAAGCTCAGGTAGCTCGGTGTGTCAAAAGGCGGCGAAGGGATCCTGCTATAGTTGCACTCGGAAGTGACGATAATCAAAGTCAGCAGCAGATGCCCCAGAAACAAACTGATCAAACTTCTGCTGCTACCACTGTGAAGAGAAGCTCAAGATTTCGTGGCGTCAGCAGGTTGGTTGATTAAATGAAGAAACTGTTGTTAAAGTGTCTCTAAAGTTTTCTTATAAATAATTCGCTAACATAGGTTAAACTTTAACAGACATAGATGGACAGGTCGGTTTGAAGCCCACCTGTGGGATAAGCTCTCATGGAATGTAACACAGAAGAAGAAAGGGAAACAAGGTTTATAATTCTGCTGTCTTTTTATTATTATTATTATTATTTTGCTTCACTTCTTCGTTTTATTTTTATTTCCAAATACTCACATCTTGTTATGTAATTTGTATATGTTCACGTCGGATTGCGCTTAATTTGATATTGCTTATTGGAATCTGAACAGTATACCTCGGTGAGTAATTTTCACAAGTTCTAAAATAAAGCTACATGTTCTATTACTCTTCTTAATTTATAGAACTGATGAAGTTTCCTTTTCAATTTCTCAGGAGCTTATGATGAAGAAGAATCCGCGGCGAGAGCATATGATTTGGCTGCTTTGAAGTATTGGGGAACATCAACTTTTACCAATTTTCCGGTATGAATGCTTATCAGTTGGCATGAGTATGAAACTCAGAATAATTTCCCTTGTCAGAAGTTTAAATGAAATATGTGACAACATATAACACACTTTGATGCATTCCACAGATATCAGATTATGAGAAAGAGATTGAGATAATGCAAACTGTAACGAAAGAGGAGTATTTAGCATCTCTAAGAAGGTATGTATATAAAGCTTCATATGTATGTCAAGTAATGCCGATTATAGGTGCCCATTCCTCCTCTCTAAACAATGATCTCTGGATTTGTTTTACACAGAAAGAGCAGCGGTTTTTCAAGAGGTGTATCCAAGTATAGGGGAGTTGCAAGGTGATGTTCCTGATAATTCCTTTCCATAAACCAACTTCATCAGGTATTACAAACGGAGAGCACTTTCTAAAGATTCATTTTTGGAAATGTATGCAGGCACCATCACAATGGGAGATGGGAAGCGAGAATAGGGAGAGTTTTCGGAAACAAATACCTTTACCTTGGCACATACAGTAAGTCAGGCCTAAACTTACTCTTTCTAGCTCTTGATGAATGTTTTCCTACATTTACCAAAGCCAAGTGGAATAGAATTAACTTCACTCCTCAAAATGCAGGCACGCAAGAGGAGGCTGCACGTGCTTATGACATTGCAGCAATTGAGTACAGAGGGATCAATGCGGTGACGAACTTTGACTTGAGCACTTATATCAGATGGATAAAGCCAGGAGTAGCTGCTCAAGCTGCTGCAAATGAACTACAGACAGTCACAGATCCTCAGACAGCAGCGACATTGACTGATACCTACACTCCAAGAGAGGAAACCAAACCCTCACTGTTTCTACCTAATCAGTTCACTGCAGATTACCTGAACTCCCCACCAAAGCTAGACGCATTTCAGAACAATATCTTTGTAGATTCTTCCAACAAGACTTCATCGCCCACTGCCCTCAGCCTCCTCCTACGGTCTTCGGTATTTAGAGAATTGGTTGAGAAGAATTCAAATGTTTGTGAAGAGGAAACTGATGGGAATGAGATAAAGAACCAACCAATGGCAGGTAGTGATGATGAATATGGTGGGATATTTTATGATGGAATTGGAGATATTCCATTTGTTTACTCTTCTAACAAATACAGCCTAGGGTTGGAAGAAAGAGAACTCCAGTTCGTCTTATAATGACTGGACAAAAATGAAACGATGGAATGGCAAGGTCAATGTGCTCGTTTTTGTACCTTTCAGTCAATTAGCTGACCCACAAGTGCTTAAATAACATCCATGTTCTTTGTAAATTCTCTATTTTCACCATCTTCGGGTTTGGTCTTCTTGATCAGAAATAATGTTTACTTGCATCCCGACGAAACAGATGAAACTAAGCCTGATCCCCATCTCCCCCCCACTCTTTCTGTTGAAAGCTTATCTGAAAACGGCATCCAGAATCCGAATATGAAGTTCACCTATCAAGTGTCAGTCATGGGAATTCTATTTAACTCTCTTGTGACCAACTCAGGGCATGCAAAAACGATATGTATGTTCTTTGTTGTGCTGTCATGGGCGTAGTTACATGTATATACCTAGAAAATACTTAAAAGAACTAAAAAAAACATTTTAAATAAAAACTTCAAATTAATTCCAACATTTTCCCTTAATTTTGAAAGTCTCATAATTTTTGAAATGTGAAGAATTATCTTACGATAACTTTCAATATCCTTTTTCATTTTTTTTTACTGTCACATTGCAATTATAATTTTTTGAAATTTTCATCTTCTTCTTAGAAAGATTTCTTCTGTATTTTTGTCTTAGCCACTCCTTTCATCATGACTAGCCAATGATATCTCATTATTTGCTTTTCTTCGATTATTGTTTTTGTCTAAACATGTCTACTCTTAACCATATTTCTCCTTTTTCGGTTGCTGCCACAATTCTCTAGCCAAACATCTATTTTCAAGATCTGACTCTTGAAGTGACAATTTCATTTTGGCTCACTCTTTTTTAAGGCTGCTACTTTCTTTTATCATGGCTTCTTGGTCATTTCCCATCTTTTTTAAAAATACCTCTTTTTTTTTTCAAGTGTGATCTCCTTAGTATCACACTTTCTCTTGTGTAAGGAATTGTTAGTTTGCACCAAGCCTTTTTCTTAGGCTTCTTTTATATCTCATTTTTTGTATTAGGTTTCAATTCTCTTGTTGGACTCCATCAACTTGTACTTTTATTTTTTTCTCTTTGGATATCACTTATACATCTATACTCTAGTATTTCTCAAATACCCCTACTAGTTTGAACTAGCTCTGATACCATGTTAGAAATAAACAGGGGAAAAGGAACTCTTATATTTCGTTACTCTCCTAAGAGAGGAAGCCCCTATAGACCTAGACTTAGACTTATATTAGTCACATACATATACATAAAAGACATATACAAGAACTAAAAGACACTTTGAATGAAGACTTCAAATTAATTCTAACAATTTATATCATAAATTCAACTGTTTCTTAACTATTAATTGATGATCTATTGTTGCACATCATTTTTAATTTCATTAAGTGGATTTCGGCCTCTAAGATTAACATGAACTATGAAAATAATGTGAAATTTAATTGATTTCAATAAAAAAATAAAAGCATGTGTTAAAAATATGCTAGAGAGATAAAAAAAAAATCAATTTATATGTAAGTCAAACACCAAATTGCACAAGTACATTTTCCTTGAACAACTATCAAGCAACTAGTTAATTGCCCATAATACTAGACAAAATAAGTTGAAAATTCATAAAATTTGTTCAAGAGGAAGAGGTTGAAATATATGTAGTCATGGGAAGCTTTCATAACTGCAAACATTAATTAGAACCTCTTTAATTATGAGCTTTTTTAGAGCCTCTTGAATACTTTCTTACAGTACAGAAGTGTCTTCCCACATAGTTTATCTCATTTTAATGTGAAAAGCATCTTTAATTCATGACACCCCAATTAATAACAGGGTAATTTAAGTTGTCAAGTTTCAGTTGGGGCTTATGTCCTATCTCAATTAAAATCACAAAGAAACTCTTCATGATAGGTTATCAATTTACTAGAGGCCTAAATCCCAAAAACTTGTAACTACCATAAAACTTGCCTCTTCCTCCATGTTAAACAATAAAAAAAACTAAAGGCATAATGTCACCTTCATTTTCGTCTATCTCATTACTAGCAGTTTGCTCATGAATTCAAACTTGACGGTGGCAACTAAACACAAGGGTTGCGCTCGTTGTGGGACTTAACCAAACACCTAATTGCATGAGTTGAAAACAACCGTGCATCACCTGTATTTGCATTCCCAATGGCACCCTTTTTTTTAAAGGGATTTACAACATGTCAAGCTCTAGTAAGGTTATTTGTTTTGCATTCAATTAAACCACATGCTTCATCACTTGTGTGGACCCCATCAATTCCTTTAAGTTTCATTCTTGTGAATGTACTTCTCAATCAGGATACTTAAACAATGCCCATTATCCATCATTTACGACTAAAACTAGTAATAAATTATTTAGTTGTATTTTTCATTTCCATCTAGATAAATTTAAGTTCTGATAAAAAAATGTACCTTTAGAAGGAGTCATCGCTAACTAATTGGAGTTTGGCCAAACTAGTTGTTATCATCTGATCATGCAATCATCTCCCACCTAAAAAAGGG
>Ga0307517_10003931_pt1 | contig 23011 bp, 9 predicted proteins | sample 23_EM_MG_FD_194515 | JGI IMG/M metagenome (GOLD analysis project Ga0307517, IMG submission 194515) | Populus trichocarpa ectomycorrhiza microbial communities from riparian zone in the Pacific Northwest, United States - 23_EM | ecosystem: Host-associated > Plants > Roots > Unclassified | place...
ACCCCTACACCCCTCACTCATATAACCATTCCTTCCCTCCTCCCCCGGGGGCGGGCCGCCCCCCCCCCCAAGGAGAATTTCTCAAGAACTAAATTTAATGAAGTAAAATAAAAAAAAATGGTCTTAACAGGAGACCCAATAGGGGCGCCAAGGCCACGTGCGGATCCAGCTAATGGTTGACAGGACAGCTGGCTGGGTTGCCTGGCCAATCCCCATTCCATTTCGAAGGCATAAATAATTATGTAAAATCTTTGCCGAGAGGAAGCATTGGCGCCATCGTATGTTTTCCATCGATACCAGAGGACCACGTGGCGGCTCCATTATTCCAATGCATTCTTCTTTTGATTATTTGTTGCTGAATGAATCCTTGATAAAAGTAAGAAAGAAGATTAGTTTAATCATATCATTTTATTGAATTATCAAGGCAATATATATATATTCTAATAAAAAAATATTTTTTAAAATGCAACCATAATGTTTTAGATTATAGTGCTTGTAGCATTGCTTTTGCACATACATGTATCAATCTACTAATATGTTAAAGAAGCTTTTCATATTTGAAATTCAAATAATATTTTAGATGATTAACTTGATTGATAAGTAATTTTGTTCTTCACGTTATCATTTATAATTCATGTCTTAAGAGAGATTTTTAAAAAAAACTAATTTCTTATAAATTTATCAATTTGAATTTGAATGATTTATTTAAGATCAATCTCAAGTGAAAATAAATTTAGTTTTGATATATACACCTGTAATTTAATGAAGTCAATTATATGGTATATAATGTGAATCTCATGGATATATTGATCTAGAAACCTACAATCATGGTTCGACACAATCTTGGAAAGTCAAAAATCAAGTTTGATAGAAAATGCAACACAGAGATTATCTGAATCAAAGCATTAATACTATTGGAATAAACCCCTACCCAATAATTAGCAAATCATGAACGAGAAGTATAAAAAAGATGTTATAAAGATAGTTGTTCTTCAATAAGTCAAAATCAAATCTTTAGAGAACTAAAGATTGTGAGCATCCTCATATACACAAAAAATATACACGGTAGAAAATCAATAATTATCAAAACTGAAATAAGTTTTTACAGTGGAGTATTTATACTCCACAAATAATACTAATGGACCCAAATGTTGTGGGATGACTTGGACCCACTTACAATTAAACCTAGAATAAATTAAATAAACCCAAAATCTAAGTAGAAATAATAAAAATAACACATAATGTAACAAAATAACCTTAGATAGTATAATTCCCTAACATAAATAGGTGTATGGCCGAATTTAATGTCCTAGTCTCTCTAGGATCATATTTCTGCCCCTTAGAGATTCCAAATAAGATAGGAGAATCAAATCTAAATGTTTATTTTCTTTTTTGGCTAGGATAATTTCACTGTGCCCTTAAATAATCATCTTCAAAAAAAAAAAAGGTGTAGCTGATCATATATTCTCCTTGTAAGACTAGGAAACTTCCTCCCTTACTGCCAAAATATCCTTGATTTTTTAGGAAAATTATTGCTACCAACTAGGATCCTTGTAGAGCATAGAAAATAGCCCAACATGGCTACCTAATTAGCCTTCAGCCCTAAGCCCAAGGTATGGATGAATTGAACCCTTATTGCACTTGAATTAAATTAATTATGGGATGCCTTATAGGTTTTGTAGCCTTCTTAAAGTCTGCATTAACTCAAATATATTGAACAAACACATTCAGTGTCTTTTTTAGTTTCTTAGCCATTAACCTTGTCATTGTCTCAATTAGCACCTCTAGTGGATCCTTTTGTTGGTAGGTTGGTATGTATCATCCTTTCTCTCTCTCCTTAAAAGGATTCAACCTCAAATCGTCACCTACATTAAACAAAGTGAGATAAAAAAACATTGAAAGTAGTATTAACACCATGCTCATTTTGTAGGCATTGTTATTGATCCTTTCAAGGATTTGGAATGACCTATCTCTTTGTGGCTACAATTTTGATTTTTGATGGGTTAAAGACCTCTTATTGCGTATATGCACTCAAATCCAATTACCTGGTTGAAAAACAATTCTTAGATATATATTGGTCATTCTTCTTCTTGATATGTTGTCTTACACTTTCATGAAATGCCTTTACCATTTGTGTTTTTCTATTACCATCAAAACTAGCCCTTTCATCAATACATAAAGGAATCAAATCTAATGGATTCAATGGATTAAAGTTACAAACTCTCAAATGGTGAAAATCATTAGTAAAATACACATTATGACTACAAATAAACTCAATGAATGAAAAATAATCCTTCAAACTTTTAAGGTTATCTTGAATGACAATATGTAAAAATATAGTTAAGGTCTTATTTACTACTTCTATTTGCCCATCCGTTTATGGATGACATGGAATCGAAAATAATAACTTAGTTCCCAACTTTCCATACAAAGATTTCCAAAAGTAATTAAGAAACTTAACATCATAATCTAAAAACTATACTCATATGAACCCTATGAAGTTGTACTATCTCCTTAAAGAGCAAGTCTACTATATTAGTTACACCATCAAATTTATGATATGCTATAAAATTCATCATCTTTGAAAACCTATCAACAACTACAATATAAAATCTCTACCATTTTTTGACTCAGGTAAACCTAAAACAAAGTCCATTGAAATATCTACCTAGAGCGTTTAGGCAAAAGAGTATATAAACCATGTAGTTGGACCTTAAACTTAACTTCTCTACATGTAATGCATTTATCACATATGCGTTATATATCCTTTTTCATCTTAAGCCAATAAAAATTCTTCTCAACATATCCAAAGTCTTAGCAACACCAAAATATCTCATTAAACCACCTTCATGTGCTTCACAAATAAGCAATTCACATATAGAACTCACTAGAACACACAATCTATTCTTTTTAAATAGATATCCATTAAGTCTATAAATTTGTCCAAAAATTGAATTCTCACTTGCATGATAAACATTATCAAAGTCGTTATCATTCACATACAATTCCTTCACATGCTCAAATCCTAACATCTTAGCATTTAGAGTAGAATAAAGAACATTCATTTAATTGTGACAACACATCAACCACAACGTTTTCTTACCTTGCTTGTATTTGATCACGTATGGGAAGGTTTCAATGAAATCCACCCATTTGGCATGTTGTCGATTGGGTTTACCTTGCCCTTTTAAATGCTTTAATGATCCATAACCTGAATGAATCATGAATTCATATAGCCATAGGTAATGTTGCCACGTCTCTAAAGTCCTCACCGATGCATAAAGCTCTTTATCATATGTTAGGTAATTCAAGGTTGTGCCATTGAGCTTTTTATTAAAGTAGACAATATGCCTTTTATCCTGTATTAAAACAACTCAAATATCTATTTGTGATGGATCACATTCAATCTCAAAAGCTTTTGTAGATTCAGGTAAAGATAAAACACACATAAAACATAATTTTTCTTTCAAAAAATTAAATGTATTATCATGTTCAGTTCCCCATTGAAATCCAATAGACTTTTTTCATAATTTTAGTTAAAAGTGTAGTTAGTGTACAAAGATTCTTAATAAAATGCCTATAAAAACTAGTTAAGTCATGAAAGCTTCTTACCTCAGTAAATGATTTAGGTGTAGTCCATTCTTGGATGTCTTAACCTTCTTCTTATCCATTTTAATACCTTGTGCACTTACAATATAAATGAGAAAGATAATCTTTTACATGCAAAAGGTACACTTCTTAAGATTAGCATATATTTGTTCTTTACACAACACATTAAGTACATTACGTAAATGTTCAAAATCCCCATTCAAGTTCTTATTACAGATCAATATATCATCAAATACACAACTATAAATTTGCCAATGAATGCACGCACCACATGAATCATCAATCTCATAAACGTACTAGGTGCATTTGTAAGTTCAAAAGGCATTCCTAACCATTTATACAATCCATACTTAGTCTTAAATGCAGTTTTTCATTCATTGCCTTCTTTAATTCTAATTTGATGATATCCACTTTTCAAATCAATTTTTAAAATACACAAGATCTATGCAACTCATCTAAAGTAACGCCTAAGGATAAAATGTCTATACTTTATAGTTATGTTATTGATGGCACAACAATTAACATACATCCCTAAAGTTCCATCCTTTTTAGGCATAAGTAAGATCAAAATAGCACATGGACTCATGCTTTCGCATTTGTGCCTCCTTTGACATCAACTCTTTCATTTTCTTTTGAAGTTCCTTTGTCTCGTCATGATTACTTCAGTAGGCTGGTCGATTTGGAATTGTAGCTCTAGGTACAAGGTCTATTTGATGTTCAATTCTCCTTATTAGTGGTAAACCACTTGGAATCTCTTCGATAAAAACATTATTAAATTCATACAATAAAGAAACAATTACATTAGAAGCATAAAAATCAAGGTCGTTAGCATTAAAATAAGCCTTTTTATACACAAGTATAATCATCAACTTGTTAGCATAAAAACTAGATTTAATCTCACAATCTCTTGCATAAAAATTAGGTCGTTTCTTTCATTTTTCCATAGTGTTCTCATTTCACACACTTACTTTCTTCTCTCCTTTTTTTTTTACCTCTACTTTTGGCCAAATTAAATTTTAATTCATTAATGGCCAAATCTGACTTTATTCTCTCAACATGTTCCTTGCTTGAACTTCCTCTCCCTACGACCTCACTTCTTCTTTTCAATTTAATCTGATCACCATATATTTGTTTGGAAGATAATGGTACAAAAGTGGTGTTTTTACCATTTTTTATAATAGTATACATATTCCTAAACATGTCATGCATTGCTTTCTTGTCGAATTGCCAAGAATAACCTAATAATAAATGACTTGTATGCATAGGAACCACATCACACAATACCTCATCAGAATATCTCCTAATTAAAAATGAAATCAAAACCTGCTTAATCATTTTAACTTCGTTGTCATGACGTGTACGGTGTTGAATAGTGGAGCTGCCTCTTGGAATGAAGGGGTTTGGGTTTCATTACAAAGTTATGATTTGAGGGAGTCGCCGCCTAATATCATAGTCACTAGGAAAATTATGGTCTGCAAGAGTTTGGTAAGGGAACTAGTTATGCAAGGGAAAAACACATCACCCATAGTACACTCTATCTAAGGTAAGCTAAATTATTAATTGATTGTTATTCTAAGAGATCACATTCTCTAATACCAATTAACATAGTGTATAATAATAAAGGGATATAATTAGAGTTTTTGAAGCCCAAAGATTACAACCTTTAATTATAGAGAAAACTCTAATATATTATAAAAAGTTAGTAATCTAAATAATCAATCTCTTTTGATAAAAAAAAAAAAATACAAGATGGATTAAATAAGAGCCAAACCGGCTTAGGTATAAAAATGTAAACCAAATAAAATTATAAAAGTTAACTAAGATAGGAATCTTAACAAGAAAAATAAAGAAAAATCTCAAACAATAACTTTTGAACTGGATTTAGGAATGCGACCAAACTCAAATGACCCTGTCTTGTTATTTCCATAAGGAACATGATCTTTAGAACATGTTTGGGTAGCTTGCAACCCAATCCACTTATTTTATCAAATGTTATGGCTATTGTTGTCAAAAAGGTCATTAATTTAACATGTCTAGACTTCTTTTTGGATTTGACTTGTCATTATACGTCTCATGTTAGCCTTAATCATGATGACATCATTGATTTTACTAATCTGATTTCTTGTTTTTGTATTTACGATTGGTTTAAGGAAAAATTTAGGTATCAACCACGACACTAGTGATAATTATTTAAGGTGCCTATCAATTTTTTATCATTTAGTTTCTTTACATGTTTCATTTTTTATTATAATCTACATAAATTAAAATTTTATTTAATGAAAAAAAAATTCTTTGTTGTAATATAACCTTCTTTATTTTGTGTAAATAGATGATGAGGAACTCAATGTCTCAACCTCTTTCGATTTGGCAATTTAGATTTTTATGGCTACATGGATGAGCTGATAGAAAAGGAAAATTCTTATACATCATCAATTTGGACATAGTCCTAGATAAAAACAAAAGTTGTTATAAAAGTGAACATTTCAGATAATTATCATGTAGAGCATTGTTTGTTTCATATTATGGACTACAGTGGTGTTTTTTTTACCATGTGGTTTGAACTAATTGGTAACTTCTATTGTAAAGGACATCTTGATGAAGTGATTAGGATGATAAGGGTAAAATAGAAGAAAATAAAAAGGTCGTCACTTAGTTTTATGGTAATTAAAAACCCTAACTAATTTTTTGGATATTCTAGGTAAAGGGTTGGTTATGTTAAAAGAAAGATGAAAATCATAAAAAAAAAACATTATATATAAGGTAAGTTGTTTCACAATTGTTTTTAATGATAAAACATACCTCTCATGTTTATATGTTAAAAGTTTATCTAAACTAGTATATGTGCATTTGTGGTAAAAGTCTACTAAAAACCTAAAGCAATAATTTTGTATCTAAGTAAGGAAACATAGCCTAATCCTCACTTTTTTTAAATACAGATGTTGATTGGGTCTTGGCCCATTTTATTTTGTTAAGTTTGAAATGAGCCCGAAAACCACCACTCATACTTGATTGGGGTTGACTCAATTGAAATCTACTCATAACAATAAGAAGAACCATATTGCAAGACCCAAATATTCACACATTGAGAAAAAAAAAACAATGACCAAGTAATATTTACACAAAGATATTAGAAAGAAAATATTTACATGATTTGTATTTTTTTTACCAGGAAAAAAAAACAAAAACAATCAAAGACACTACTTCTAGAGAATAAAAACCCTTATAAGGATATTATTGCCCATGGGTTGATTCTTTTGTTACAAAAAAGAAAAAAACTTTTGTTGCAACTTGAAAAATAAATCTTTGGCAACTTCATACATTTAGGGTTCACACGATTTGCCACACAACGGTGTAAATCTCAATACTTCAAATATCTAATCAAAACCTTAGGGTTGATTCTTTAGTTAAAAAAAGAAAGAGAAAAACTTTTATTGCAACTTGAAAAATAAATCATCGACATCTTTATGCTTTTGGGATTCAAATGGTTGCCACATAACGATGTGAACCCCAACACTTCAAATATTTCATTACAATATGCATAAAAATCAATAATACATGGAAAATTGCTCAAAATAAACAATAAAATATATTAGAAGCTTGAAAACAACCTTTGTAAGTTGCTAAAATTAGGTGCAACACTAGTGCCTATGGGGTTTACACGTTGCCACCACCTCTGACGTGTGGAACCACTATTGGGGCACATTTTATTGTATATCAAGAGCGCCTTCTTCCCCTCGTCCTTTTTATATTGATGATGAGATGTATCGTCATATGAGGATGAAGATCGAGGTAGTAGAAGTTTTGGTCTAAGAAATCAAAAGCTCAACTTTTTAGCCACCTAAGGCGGCCGGAGATGAATCAGAGACATAGCGTTGTCTTATTCTATTTTAAATAAAAAAAATTAAACAAATAACATGTTACTTGCCTAGTTTATAAAGAAAAAAAGACTAAGCTCTTAGATTTATTTTAAAAGCTCAAGCACTAAGCCATTGTTTTTTTAGTTTCTTTTCTAAGCTTCAATTGTCTATAATCCAAATCACAATCTAAATCAAAAGTTTTACAAGTTAATCAAAATTAACTTAAATAACTTGAAGATTTTATCATCTTAATATTTAAAAAAATCATATTAAAATAATTATTACTCAAACATCTAACACATCTTTGTTATCTATGCTTATCTCTCAACTTCACAACTTAATATTTGATTTGCAGTAAAATATACTTTTAACATTTATTAGTAGTGCATATAATTCTTTTTGTTAAAAATATACATTATAATTTTTATTTCATGGTTTAATTTTTTTTGTCTGCTAGAAAATCATGTTAACAATGCTTTAACTTCTTTTTTTTGCGTAATTTTGTTTTTTACCCATAGTGAAATGCTGGTCAGTTAACTAGTTGAAATAACTAATTTAACAAATCAATACAAATCGCATCCAAGAGTTGCATTAGCATACAGTTTATGTTTGTGTTTCAGTTGCATGGTGCCCAACTCCACCACAAAAATAATAAAGGATGACGGTGTAAGTTGCAGATAAATTTTACAACCACGGGTATTCAAGCATTGATAACATATCTGAATTGGCACTTTGTATCACCACACAACCTAAATACATCGTGGAAAGAAGGTTTGCCCCACATACCCGCCTGCCAAAGCCCTTCTCACATGAGATTCAAACATCTTAGGGTTATCCCTCAACACTGCAGCAGCATCATGATTAAGAGGATCCTCGCAATTTGGTTCCTGAATGGAAATTTAATTGAAGGAGAAGGAATTAATAATAATAGGTCAGGGATACCAATTGCCTTCAAAATCACGGAGATGTACTTGACAGTTGAACACACTATATAATACCGTGAAGAGATGATATAATCCGTAAATGATAGTGTTTACACTGAGGACAGGTTTCCAATCTTCTCGCAAGATATTGAGGCAGACATTTCCTTCTAAATCGATGTTTGGATGGTAGACCTGCGAGATGGACACGACGTATAAAGGCCATCTTAAGCAGATCAGTAAAATGTCAATTTTTTTAATCATGTATAGAACATTAAAACATCATGAATTAATTTAGAAATGCAAGGTCTTAATGAAGTACCTTGGTCTTGCACTTAACTTTCGGTGCTTCATGTGGATAGATTGGTGAAACTTGAAAAGAGAACAAAAACATTCCACCTCTGCAAACACAAAAGAAAGCACGAAGTTGAGATAATCTTCCTAGAAAAGAAATAACGCAGTCTTTTGGATTCATATAGCAAGAAACTCATGCGCTAAGGAAGATTTTTCATTAGTCCAAAAGAACCCATTCAAATATATCCTAGAGAAAGCTTCAGAGAAAGTTCATTACAAATAATATCCTTCATCTGGTCGGATAGAAACCTCAAAGTTCATAAGGTCGTCCTTGCCATTGGGGAACATCATGTTGCATGATGTAGGTAGGTTCAACTCAGAAATATCTGCAACATGTGATATAATACAGGAAAAGGGTAAGAAAGTCAATAAGATAACACCACATAAGAACTGCTGTCAACTTCCAAGATTATCTAGTTTATGTAATAGTAGTTATCATGCTAGTCAAACCCACGAGCACCCTGTTAATCTCTTATGGAGTTTATTATGTCAAGTAAAAGGGTCTAATGGGAGGTGCAAGAAGATTGAATGAAAGATCAATTTATATGCTATGTGTGCAGGCTTCTTTGAACCAGGGAGATACTTAAGACACTACAATAGACCTCTTTCTTAACCCAAGAAGAGCGAGAAAAAAACCTTCCTGTGCAGGAGAAATCATCTAACTGATCTGTTATAATCTTCCTCTCCTTGTACATCAAAGTTACAAAAATTTATCACAAAATTGTAAACTTACTTGGGTTGAGAAACATTTTTAAAACTAGCAAGCAAACACGACAACAAGACACATTTTCATCATCAACAACTTAAACGAGAGAAATTAAAACAGAACAAAATAAAACAGTGGAATTACTAACTACAAGAGACAAACCCTTATGAAGACGCAATTCTCCAGCAGTTTGCTTCTTGATCGGTACACCACCATTAGCATTTTCAGCAAGTTCTCTCTGCTTTTCCTTCACTTTAAATAGCCGAATCATAGCTCCTGACATAGAAAAAAAAACAATCAGCCAGAAAAACCCTTAAGATTATGACAAAGATCATGCGCATCAACAATCTTAAAAACATCAACTTACCTTAACAACACAAATCACAATCACACACAAAACTATTAACCAATCAATCAAAATAGAAAAACACCCACTTAAATATTCTAAGGATTTGCTCTAACCACAAAAGGACCCCAAAAAAATAATCAAAGAACACATGAATCCTAGTGTCATTCACTAATTCAACAATCAGATATTCTCAAGTTAAAAATGATACATTTTTTCAAATAGATCGCAATCTTTTATATTCAAGTCTAGATTTAGGCAAAAGAAAATAAAGGGGTTTGCCAAATTATTGAAAAACACAAAAAAAATTAAGACTTTTAAACTTGCAATCACACAAAAAACCAAATAATAACAAAAACAAAATACCTACACAAAACCCAGAAATCAAAACGCCTAAGTAGAAAATCTAAAATGAGAGAAATTAAAGGAAGAGAGATATTATAAAGGTACCTTATCTGTTCGAGGAAAATCCACAGAGAAAAGGAAGAAAAGTTTTTGTGTGCTTTGATTGATTGATTGATTTACAAGGGAGTGAGAGAAGAGAAAAGGCTTTCTATAAAATGAGGGGGAAGCGGAATTGTTTCTTCGCACAAAACACCTACATATGCTTATGCAAATTATTTATGAGTAGTAAAGGTTTCTTCGTATTCTTGCAAAGGCACAACAAAAAATAAATAAATCAACCAATGAAGGACAACCTTTCCTAAAGTCCTCAAACTTTAAAAAGTATTTCAACTAAGAGTTCTAAGATCAAAATTAAGCAATTTTACTCTCAATTCGCCCTCATGCTACTACTTCCCCATCAAAGGCATCTGGTAAAATTAGGGGTTTCTGTCCTTTTCTGCACATGCCAACACATTTCAGATTTAAAACTAGTTTTTTTCCTGCAAGATGTCGTTGAGCCATTTTCAAAAACTGTTTTTTATTTAATTTTATGATAATCAAAATAAATATTCAGAACAATTCTAATAATTTATATTCTTGAATAAAAATATATTTTTAGTCAAAAAAATTTTACTCGTATAATTCTTTTTCTAAATATAAACATGTTTTTTTTTCATTAGAAATAAGGTTTCTTAAATAAAAACTTATCATAATTTCTATATATATATATCTCATAACTTAATCTTTTTTATGCGTATGTATAAAAAAAATTAAAAATGTTTAATTAAAATATATATATATATATATATATATATATAATTTATTCTCAATAAATATACCTAAGAAATTTTTTAAAAACTTTGGATATTAAATTCATATATAATTATTCATAAAATAATTAATAATCTTATAAAAAGATATAATCTTATTTAAAGATTATAGCATTACTGAATGATTTTATAAACATTATCTTAGTACTTTGTTTTGAAGAATTTTTTTATAAAAATAAAAAATATCAATTAAAAAAATAAATAAAAAAATTCCCTTTAAAGAAACAAGCCAAACATTGTTAGGCTTGGAAAGCTAGATTGGTGCGCTTGGCTTTCTTTTGTTTTAATAAAATAGACGCCAACATCATATCGTTTGTTTTTTAAGCTAAAAAATCTAATTTTAAACATATTTCAACATAAAAATACCTCAAGAAAATCTTAGAAATGTTAATAAAATTGTTTTTAACTCTAAAACACCATCTAATCATATGAAAAATAAAAAATCAAACCAATTATAAAAACCCTTAACAAGTCACAATTTGTTTTTTTTTGTGCTGGAAGGGAAAAATATATTAATTGAAATCCATTTCCTAAATCGAATTTATTAACATCAAGATCGACTTTTTTATAATTGAAATATGGTTGGCCAAACTTTTTCTCCTTCCTCCTTATTTTCTAGTAACTTTCCCTCTTTACTCTAGAGATTGAGACATGAAAAAATATATTTTAAAGCCAAAATATAAAATTCTAAAACAACAAGAACCATATATGAAAAAATAAAAATTTTAGAGATCACACTAAAGATTTTCGTGTCATTTTCACAACAAAAATTAAAGGTTCATTTTTTAAGAGAAAATTACACAAACATTCTAAGTTCTAAATTATACTTTTCCTATCACATTTAAAAAATTACAATTTATATACCGAGTCAAAATCAACTTATAAATTTTGATAAAAAGACAAAAAAGACCCATTTATATTAACAACTCGGATTTCTCTTCTCTCTCTTAAACCAAAATCCCTAATTATTTTTTCTTTATCTTAAACTAAAATTTCTAATTCTCCAACTTCTGTCTAAAGCCTCTTTTAATTTTCAAAATCAAAATCTATCAATAAATATAAAAAAAAAATCCATAATAAATAGGAGTATTTCTTTAGCATTAACTCATTTGGAATATTCAAAGTGATTCAATAAAAAAAAAAAAAGCAACCTGCCAAACTTATAACTTTAACTTGCCTTGGTTAAACAATTATAAGATTATTAATCTCTTGCTTTACAAAAACCAATCTATCTGGCTATCTTACTGAAGGAAGTGGCCTTAGTTTATAATGGGCGAAAGATGATAGAGGCTAATGGTTGATCTATGGTTTAGGAGAGAGAGGTTGTGGTGACTAAAACGTTTTTTTTTCTTTTTCTTTGTTTTCTTTGTTAATATATTTTAATTTTTTTATTGACTGGTTTCATGCATTCTTAACTCGGTATATAAAATGTTATTAATTATATTAACAATAGTATATAGTGCTTAATTTTTCAAATGTGGAAGAGAAAGTGCGATCTAGAACAAATCTTAGAATGTTTAATGTAATTTTTTTTAAAAATATGGTCTTTGTTCTTTCAATTTTCTTAACTATATCTAAAATTTTATTTCACAATATTGACTTTTAATTTAATATCAAGGTATTCTCATATATTTTGCACACATGATAATATGTAAAGAAGGGCAAATTCCAACACATAAAATGATGCCAACATAACTCAACTATGAAATAGCTAAAAAATAAAGTTCAATGTCAAAAATATTAAAAAAAAAACTCAACATTGTTCAAGTAACAATGTCATCCATTAATAAAAATGGAGGTAAGCTTTAATAATATAGTGCTTTCACATTTTGTTTTAATCTATTATTTTAGTTTTAGTTTTTATGTAATATCACATTTGTCATCTTTCATATACCCGTATTAAAATTGATGAGTCTTATATAGGTGACTCGTATTTGGTGCAATGATAGAAACTTTTTTTTTATCGAGATTTTTTTCTTAAACTTAAGATGAGAATAATGTAAAGAATATACATTTATCAATTAACCCTTCAAAGTATTGATTTTTGTTGCCAAATCAAATGATGACAAATAAATTATTTTCTATAATTTTACAAGGAGAATTTATTAAAAGAAATTAAAAAAAAAACTCACAAATTGTACATGATTTCATTTGTTTTATAATGACATAAGTGCATATGACATGTATAGGAAATAAATCTTATTTTGAGATTTGGTTATTTTCTACGCTAATATGAAATAATAGGTTTTTAAGGAGCTTGTGCAACAGTTACAAACCAACTCTTGCATTTCAAACCAATACACAAGTGTGTGCTTGTTGGTAGATCTTGTGTTGGTGGGTTCTCCCTCGTGGTTTGACTTTATAGAGTGGTTGCTCGTGAGTGAGAGGCGTCTAGAAGTGTATCCCTGATACATATATAAAAAAAATACTGAAGGAGAAAAAAAGGGTAAGATTGAGAGGGAGAGACCAGGACAAAAATATGGATGGTGTGCAATGAAATGAGAGAAGGATTGTATTGCATGGATGAAGTGGAAAACAACCAACTTCCATTGTTAAAAATAATAGTTTTCTAAGGAGAATGGGGTGATTAGATTATAAGTCCAATAATTTAATATCAATTGAAAGTCAAAATACATTATCTAATGTTGTTACTCTATCTATTTAAGTAAAGATAGTTTATTTAGAAGGGATAATTGAGAATCTCAATACTTTAGCTTTTGGGAGGCCCAAACTACCTCAAATCAGTCCAAGAAATAACTTTTTCCTTTTTTTCCTTCACTATGGTATTGATATTATTTCAATTGTTAAATAAGTAAGGATTAATTCTTTTTTAACATGAATTTTTTTTTGAATCGTTTTAATTTAATTTTAAAGTTTGATTGTCCATGACAAATAGAACTCAAATGTCGCAATTGATTAAAACAACAAATAATATAAAGTAGCAACAACACTTGCAAACATAATAATAGGTTTTTAAGGAGCTTGTGCAGTAGTTGCAACATATTTATACCAAGATGGACCATATCTCAAAGGCTCAAAGAAAGAAGCCTATGAAATCTCTACCCAACAACCCATAGCATTAGCCAATGGTCATTAAAGGCATGATGCATATCAACATAATGATAATTAGATCTAGTTAAGGGCTATGAAGCTAGAGTTCTTATGTTTTAATTGGGATACCCCTATTGGATGGTGTGTATTAAGCAAACCTGTTTTTCAATTACCATAACACTAATCCACAATATGGGATATTAATGACAAATTTTCATATAAAGGGACAATTTATAGTTTTATTTAAGAAGATAGAAGAAACATGAGCAATTACGAGCTGGGAATCATTCATAAAGGCTCTACATATTGATTCAGAGCCTTAACCTCAATGACCTCATTGAGGCATTAAGTAACTTAAACAGGTTTTAATTATTAAGAGTTATAAAACTCAATTTAAATTGATTTATAATTCAATTAGAGGATTGTTAAATAACCATCAACTATGTTGTTTTCTAGATGGCTATAAAGAAGAGATTAAGATATGAGTTAGAATGTTAAACCTTTAAAATTTAGTTGTAGCACACTGGTTAGCAAGAGTGTAGAAAGAGAATCTTATAATGATTTGTAAGAGTTGAAAGCTAATATGTAGTTGGCTTCAAGGAATGACTCTTCTACTAGTCCAACTTGGAAATGAGCCCAAGCCTAATTTGGTAGTAAATAGTTTGACTTTGGTTCAAATGAGAGAAAACAAATAGAGTCAATGTCACAAGTATGAAGGCCTATGATTATTTCTAATAGAGGAAACATAGGAGGAAGTTGAAGAGGTGTGGGATAAAAAATAAGTAATTTGATTGACTTAGAGGAACCTGTCTTACCAATGATGAGCTTAAAATTTATGTACATGTTATGGTAAGGAGTTATAATCCTAAAACTATAAGAATCTAGGCAAGGATTAACAATCATCCAGTGATAATGCTCATGGATACTAAAAGCACTTACAACATCATCTACCTTAAGTTTACAAGGAAGGTTGGAGTGGACACAATGGCACGCCAAACCTTAGGGTAAAACTTGCAGATGATACTATGATTTTTAAGTTAAGATAGTTATGCAAGAATTAAGTCCAGTACTCTTATAATCCAATTAGAAGGGTGTGACATGGTCTTGGAAATATAATGGCTAACGGAATTGGGATTAATCTTAATGGATTTAATAGAGTTGACCATGGAATTTAAGTATAATACACTAAGGTTAAACTTAAAGGGCCTTAGAGTTCAATAATTCAAGACTGATAGTGGGCTTGATTTTATCTAAGAGTTAAAAGGGAAGACTAACGACATACCATTGTAGATATAGGGCTTAGGAACAAAGCCCAAACCTAGCAGTAACTTACCAATCCTAGTGAAAAAGTTATTACAAGAGTATATAATAGTATTCGAAGAGCCTAAGGGTTACCACCTATTCAAAGTATCGATCATTCAATTATATGAAAGGAACTAACTACTTTGATTAATGTCATTGTTATCCATATTGTTGTTACTCATTTTTGGGCCCCACGTGCTGGAGATGGCGTGTATCCCTCTTGAACCAAATACAGAAGTTTAGTTCATGGTTGATGAAAAATTAACAAAAACAAAGAAGAAAGGAATGTTTTTCAAATCTTGTTCCAGCTGTTTTCTACTCTTTTTATCCTTCCCCTTCGTTGCCAAAATCGTCAGGATTTTTAGATTAATTAGGAGTCTCCGTGATGTTAACTCGTCCCTTATTTATCTGGCCTTTAAGTTTGGATAAATCCCTTAGAATTTGCATTAAAAAAAATGATTCTGTTGCGGTCACAATTCTGTTGTAAGACTAATTTTGTTCCAACTTAGACTTTGATTCTGACTTGGTTCCGTGCAATATCTGACCATCCCAGCTATATTTCGTCATTCATGACATATTACAGAATTGCCATGCACCTTTATTAGGTCCTAGAGCTCATTGTTCTTATGTCAGACTCTCAGTCATATTGAGATGCTCAACATTTTTAGTTTTCGAATCAGATTTGAAGATCCTTTTGACCAAGCAGATTGCAGCCAGATTCTATTCTTCAAAACGAATTTATCTCACTTTGAATCCTTTATGAAAGTTATAGTCATGTACGTGCTGATGAATTTAGGCTTTTGAATCGCTTGATTTTGATACCATAAGCTCAAGATATTCCCGTTTGAACATCTGGTGGAAAGGTAGAGAATCCTGCTACGAGAAGGGTATAGCCCGAGTTTGCAGGTCTGATTCGAGGGATTACGGGTCAATTTAAAGGATTTTTTTTGGACCAATGACTGAATTGAAAAGTGCTAAAATAAGGGATTTAATTGAATATGAAATTAGAAGGAAATTGGTTAGGTTTTAAGAAGCTGAAGAGGGGGACTGGATCATCAAAAAATGACAGGAATTCCACCACGCCAGATAAGGAAATAAGACTTTGCAGCATGGTACTGTTCATTTGTGTTTTGAACATTACCCCTCCCCGCCTGTAATTCTTTCCTTTTCTCTGCACAACCCTCCCCGTCTGATTTCTTTCCTTTTCTCTGCAACTTCCTGCTAGCTTCCATGATTCTCTCGCTTGATTTTGGAGCTGCAGATCACGTGTTCAGCTTTAATCCAAAAGAGACAGCAGCTTTTGCACCTCATCTGTGACAGTTGCAAAATGACATGAAGAGAGGAACCTCACCATCACCATCATCTAATGGCTGGGATTTTATCCCTAACATGGATGGTTGGGATGATGTGTTAATGTTGGAAAGAAATCACTGGAACCAGCATAGAATCAATCAGGATATTTTAGTTTCCTATTTTTGCTTTATTTGATCACCCGAGATTACATCCTAGAATTAATGTAATATTCGTTTCCTAATAAGAGTTATGATTAGGCTATATAAACCTCCTCTGCTAGGAGGAGAAAGGGGACGAAAAAAAGGAAAAGAAAAGAAGAGAGAAAGAGGAGAAAAAGAAAAAAGGAGAGAGAGTCGGGCAATAGGAGAGAAAAAGAACAGGGAAACAAAAAGAAGAGACAAAGGGAGTAGAGAGAAAACGCAGAGAACATGGGTTCATCTTTTCGACTGTGAAAGTCTTCACAGGAACGAAGATACAGAGAGAAAAAAGGGAGCAGGGAAACAAAAAAACAGAGAAAAAGATAGGAGAGAAAAATATAGATAACAGGGGAGTTTTTTCTTTGATCCGGGGAACTACTATCTAAAGCCTTCATTGAACGGGGGGCAGAGAAAAAAACGAAGACAAAGAAGCAGGGAGACGGAAAGTAAAAATACAGAGGAGACAAGAAAATAGAGAACCAAAAACCAACGAAGGCAAAAGCAAGAAAACTAGAGAGAACATAAAAAAACCAGCAACACGCAGAGAAGAAAAACAGAAGCGTTGTCTAGAGCACGCCATTACCATCTTCGACTTCATTGCCGCCTCCAGGTATGTTCTTCCCAGCTTTGTATGCATTTTTGGTTGCATTTGTTATTGTTCAAGTGAATTATAATTCACTTGAATAGTAACCAGGCAAGGCACGCGTGAGGAAACTCAAGCATGCCTTTGTGCCCAGCCGGGTCACTGGTTTGGGCCAGTGACCTGGCTTGGCCTGATGAGTTCAGCCCAGCCACATGGACCAAGCTGGACCCAGCCCCTAAAAAACGAGTAAAATCGTTGGTTTTTTGTGTATTTATTTTATGGTTTTTTTTGTGTGTATATATATATATATATATATATGTCTAAAAAAATATTTTTCTTGTGTGTTGCATACGGCCAACACCCTAACATGTTTTGAACGTTTTTTTAAAAAACAAATATTCCAAGTTTTAAAAGAAAAATTGTTTTAGCATGGATTTCTGAAACACAAAAAAATTATTTTCTTGCATTCTGGATTTTATAACATGTTTGTAAAACTCCAAAGGGTGTTGGCCAATATTCCAAAAAATATAAAAATCTTATTTTGGGGAGAATTCAACTATTATTCACCGTTAATGTTTGAATAAAGAAATCCCTAAGGGATGAATATCTAAAATATTATTGGGAATAATTTGTTATTATTCACTGTTAATATTTGGATAAAGAAACTCTAAGTGGTTAATATCCAAAATATTTTTCTAGAAATAATAAGTCATCATACATTCTTGAAAGAAGCCTCAATTATAATTGGGGACATTTCAAATTTTGACTCCACGGTTTACGAGCAGTGAAAGTATGAAATATTAAGGCAAAAAAGGGCTTTTAAAGCACCTTGAATTTCCTTAGATTTCTAACTTAGTTTTTTTTGTTCATCTTCCTTGCGATTTATGAGTCGCGAACACTTGAAATACTAAGAGAAAAATGAGCTTTTAAAGCACATTGAATCTCCTTGGATTTCTATCTTAACTATCTCTTAAATCATAGGTTATAAATTTAGTCTGAATCAAACACAGATTTCAAGAGATCTGCATTGGTTCTCCTTGGTACTTTGTAGACATATCTAAGGGTGTGATCCACATTGACCAAGGGTTCTTTCTTTTAGACTTTGAACCCAAGTCCATTCATCATAGCAAACATATCCTAGGAAAATTGATTAGAGAACACCAACACCATAGCAATCATAAGGCAAACCAAATACCAAGCAGCTTACCTTAGATAGAGCGTATTAGGGGTGCTAAAACCTTCCCTTTACGCAACAAATCCCTTGCCTTAGAATCTCTGAAAGACCAGTTAGATTTCCTAGTGACCATAATATTAGGTGGCGACTCCCTTATTCACAAAACAAAGACCCCGACATCAATCTTCCGATCCCAGAAGGGTAGCCACGACGCCGCGCTCACATATTACTAAAAGTTAAAGGTAAAAATAAAGAGCTATTAAATATGGAAATAATTCACCCTAACTAAAGCCCATTCTCATCCCTAGTTTATTAGTATAAAAGAAAAATAGTTCATGGTGAATATGTATTGATTATAAAGCTCTTAGTAAAGAAATAATGAAGGATGAGTTTCCCATCCTAATGGTTGAAGAGATACTAGATGAGTTATATGTGTCACAATTCTTCTATAAACTAGACTTAAGTTCAAGGTACCATCAAATCAAGGTTAGACTATAAGATATTTCAAAGATGACATTAAGATATTTCAAAGATGACATTGCAAACCTATAAAGGTCACTATGAATTCCTCTTAATCTTTTTTGGGGTAACTAATCCCCCTTTCATATTTTAATGTTTAATGAACTATTCCTACTCAAATTTGTTTTAGTATTCTTTGATGATATACTTATCTATAGTAAAAAAAAATAGATCATATAGGTTACTTAAGTATTATCTTAAAAATGTTGGCACAATATAAGTTGTACGCTAAAATGTCTAAATATAGATTTTTTTATCAGGAAGTGGAGTACTTGGGCCATATAGTTTTGGTTGAACAGATTAAAGCTGACCTAAAAAATATAAAAGCCATGATAATATGGTCTTGACTCAACAATATTAAGTCTCTTTATAGGTTCTTAGGGGGTTATTGTTAAACGTTATAAAATGATATGGGACTATTATAGGTTTATTAACCAAGTTTCTCAAAAATGAAGGTTTTAGTTAGAATAGAATAATCGAGGAAGCCTTTTTAGGCTTTAAAAGGACATTCACTAGCCTATTAGTTTTAGCTTTACCTAATCTCGCTAAACATTTTATGATGGAATATGATGCATTGGGTAAGGGTGTTGGGGTAATATTTATATAAGAAGAAATGCTCATTTCATACCTGAGTAAAGAACTCAAATGTGAGGAGTTATTCCTATCTACATATGAAAACGAGCTCCTAGTTATAGTAATGGAAGTCCAAAAATAAAGGCCTTATTTGTTAGGAAATTTATTTTGCATAAAAATCAACTAGTATAGCTTTAAACATTTGTTGGAATAAAAGGTAGGAACCCTAATTCAACAAAAATGGATCACAAAGATATTTACTTATGACTTTATGGTTGAATATAAGGTTCTAAAGGAAAGTTGTGTGGCAAATAACTTATCTAGGAGGATAAGATAAGAGGATGAAGGGAAACTTTAGGCTATTATTATCCCACTAGTAAGCTAGGTAGATAAGCTCAAGGCAAGCTTTGATAAGGATAAGAAAATACAATAAATTTTTCAACAAATGAAAAAAGTCATTGTGGGTGTCCTAATATTTCAGAATTTAGAAAGATTATTGCTATACAAAGGCTAAATTTACCCAAGTAAAAAATGTTCTCTCAAGCCAACTATCATGCAATATATACATGAAACCTATATAACAAGCCATTCAAGTTATGAAAAAACATTGAGGCAAGCTAAGAGGAATTTTTATTAGGTGGATATTGTTATAGAATAATATAAATAATATATTGAAGCCTCACTTAATAGCTTAAGCTTTTAGGTTGAAATAGTTTTTTGACATAGTATTAGAGCCTTTTTGACCAAGCGGTTACGAGTTCAAGTCTCACCACCCCCATTCTAATTAATAAAAATTAAACACAAGGTAGTGTGAGTTTGTGCAAGTTTCAAACCCAAATGGTTTTCACTTGAGGGGGTGTGTTAAAGAATTATATAAATCAGATCTTGGGACCTCACCTAATAGCTTAAGCTACTAGGTTAAGATGGTTCTTGAATATAGTATCAAAACTTTATTGACCAAGCAGTTAAGAATTTGAATCTCACCACCCCCATTCTATTTAAAAATTAAGCACACGGTAGTGTAAGCTTGTGCAACTTTCACTTGAGGGGGTATGTTGAAGAATAATATAAATCATATCTTGGAGCCTCATCTAAAAGTTTAAGCTTTTGAGTTGAATTGATTCTTTAACATATATGAGATTTAAAGTTAAGGACTCCATCAACTAATATAAAGTTTAACAACGTGCCGAAACAAAAAAGCCAAACCACTAGGATTACTACAACCACTACTAATACTAGAAAGACTGTGGTCATAAGTTTCTATGAATTTTATAAAAGGGTTGTTATCCTACAACCACTACATTATGATCTTAGTGGTTGGGAATAGATTATCTAAGTATGCACATTTCATGGCTTTAATGCATCCCTATATAGCTTCCAAGGTATCTCAAGTCTTCTCTCAAAATGTAATAAAGTTATATGGACTATCAAAGGGTGATATGACTAACCAAGATCCTATTTTCACTAATAATTGCTTATTTAGGTAGAGTCATTAAGAATCTTAAGACTTTAGTCATTTGCGAGTGTTTATTTTTAATATCATATGATTAAATAAAAATAGTTTTTAAAAGATGTAGTTATTAAACTTCTTTGGGTCCATGAGCTGAGTCATGAGTTTAACATATTAACATAGATTAATCTAAGTAGATCCAAAATGTTATCGTCTTGATATTTTTTAAAAATTATGTTATCCTTAAAAAAAATTAAGTCATATCAGGTTTTTACCGGTCTCCCCTGATGGCTTTGGACTTACCTAGTCGATTAGGCCATATTAGACCAACCCTTACACAATTTAATTTAATACATAGGCTAGGCAAGAAATCAAGTCGGAAGGTTTCGAGACTGATCTACTGGGTTAGGTTTAAAGACATTGCTTTATATTATTCTTATTTTTTTTAATACACTTGCATTAAAATTATCATAATGTTATTTATTTATAAGTGAAACTTGATTTTGGAATAATAATAGGATGTTGTCTAAAAAATAAATATTATAGTAAAAAATTTCCAAAAACAATTAAGCACATTAATAAGACAAGGAGGTTTTTGTTAGAAAGATAACCTTTTTATTTTATTTTAAATTGTTCAAGTCTTTTTTTCACACATCCTCTTATTGCTTTTGATTTTTTAATAAATACATGAAATTGAGCAAAATGTTATATTTTCTTTATTGGAATTAAAGATGTTAATAAAAAAGGAAGAATTAGTTTATTTCAATGAAAAAATTTAAAAAGCCCGCCGTAATACAAGATTAAATATCTTAATATGTGTATGTTTTTCAACTTAAAAACTTAGTTATTAGCTAACATTAAAATATTTTTTTAACATTTATTAGTACATATAATTCTCTATTTATTTTATTAAACATATGCATTAATTTTGAGTTTACAATCAATTTTTTTCTTGTCATTATAAAACATATTAACAATGCTAGAATACATTTTTTTTTACATTCTATTTTTTTTTACTTGATTCGTAGTGAAGCAGGGATGATTTTTTAGTTTAAACCATATAAAATCAGAAATTCTTAACTAGGGATTTCCATCTAATTTTAAGTTTTTATATTTCCATCCAAAAATATACTTTTATTATATAATAAATGACATCATTTCAAATAGTATTTAATATTTTCGGTTAAGTGATTATAATCTAAGTCATAATTGAGCAATAAAAATAATATATATGTAAAAGTGAAAAAATCACATAGCTCAAGGGCCAATAATTTAACACCAAATGATAAAATAGTAAAAATAAATCAATTTGTTAAAAAATAAGGGAAAAAATCAAGTCAATCATGGTTAACTTGATTAACCTATTACCCGGGATATAAGATCAGGATAACACAACAAAAAGAAAAGTTGATCAAATAAAGAAGACAAGGGCTTAATAATCAATTATCAAATTATGAATTTGAAAAAGAAATCATTTTTTAATAAAGGATTGACTTGTTGGAAGGCAATAATAAAAAAATAACAAAGTAAAATATCCAACCGTAAAATAATTTAAAACTCAAACAATACAAACCAAATATGGTATAAAAACAAAATGCAAGAAAATAATCAGGGGCTAAATTGAAAAACAAAAAAAAACTAAGAAAAGGATAAAAAAATTAATTGAAATGAGGACTGAAACTGGATAAAAAAAATCAAATGAAATTAAATGTTGAGGGACAAGATTGAAAAAAAAAAGATAAATCAAGAAAATGATAAGAATATAGAAATCAAAATAATATGGACCAAAAATGGATTAAGAAAACAAATGCACTAAAATCAGAATGGACTAAATTGCAAATAAATAATAATCAAGAAAAGTAT
>Ga0307517_10003932_pt1 | contig 23010 bp, 15 predicted proteins | sample 23_EM_MG_FD_194515 | JGI IMG/M metagenome (GOLD analysis project Ga0307517, IMG submission 194515) | Populus trichocarpa ectomycorrhiza microbial communities from riparian zone in the Pacific Northwest, United States - 23_EM | ecosystem: Host-associated > Plants > Roots > Unclassified | place...
CATTCACAAACACCAACCTAACTACCCAGGTCCTAGAAACAAAACAAAATACACATATTACCAAACATTTAACTCAATTAAATAAGTTAAGCATCAGAACCTCTACCACTATACCCTTCACCACCACCACCAAAACCACATTCACAACCACCTTCATAGATAGCCACTCTCGATACTCATAAAATAAGTGCTTGGGTAGTTGTTTTTGTATCAGTAACATAAATAAAAGTGATTTTAGGTTGATTCTCACTATAGTTTTAATTTTATGTTCGCAACAAAATCAATTCTATATTTATGTCCACAATAATAACAAAGGACGATAACAATGATATACAAAACAAGAGCTGATAAAACGCTCAAATGTTGACTAATGTTTTCTTTATAGTTTGTATATGTTCTTTGTTCTCTCTACATTGACTATTTCTCTATTATAAATATGATACTATATAGTACAAACATAATCTAGTTTCTTACTGATATTAATTGAGAATAATGGGTATATCAATTTGTACCTTTATTGTTTCCTACGAGGGTTGTTAGGATTTTGAGGGAGAGAGCTAGCAAAGACCTTTTGTTACAGGTCTAATTAAAATATGAAATGAACATGTTAGTTTTCTCAAATCAATTTTAATCAAAAAAAATATTTATATGTTATTTCTCATTGTTTTTATAATAATTGGTTGGTTCTTAATGAAAGATGCTATAGATTCAACATGTTCTTAATCATTTGATTTCAAAATGCCCTCCGTAGCCAATGCTCAAATGAGAATTTACAAGGAAATCATTAAATAATACAATTTTTTTTACATTTACCATATTAATATGCCAAAGGGGCAACACATGGAATTCAATTGGTAAAACAAAAAAATCAAAACAATTCAGGCCAACTCTTCAACTTCCATCGATCGCGTGTGATTATTATTCAAAAGGAAAAAAAAGAACAACATATCATTGAATACAAAAGCTTATGAACAACCTTTTTTCATTCCAAAATAAACATTAAATGAGTTTAATTTCTATATAATTAATGTTGTTAAATTATTTAAAACTATAGTTATTAGATCTAATTGAGTGTCCAAGTTGTCGGGCTAACCCTAGGTCATTAGTCAATTTCAAACCAATATTGTTTTAGGCAAATCTTTTTTTTTTATTCCTTAAATTTTACACGGTTAGGTCAACCAAATCTTAGATTAACCCATCAATGTCTAAAATGTTTTTTATATTTTTTTCTTATCCCAATTCCTTAAGTTTTTTAGCCATAATATGGTGATAAAAAAGATTCTTCATGCTATCAATGCGTTCCTTCTCACAATAGGGGTTTCTTTATAGTGTTTTTTTCCCCCTGGTCTTAATGAAAAATCTTATCTGTTATTTTCATTTTTGGAGAGCTTAGAGTTGGATTTTAGGTTATGGATAGATTTATTAACACAAAGGGGTTTTTTAGGTAATTTTAGGTGAGTAAAGGTTTGGAAAATGAGTTTCTTGAGTCATAAGGGTCAAAGCCTTCCATTCTGGCCGTCTAGGGTGGCCAGCAATCATACATGTTGTCTTCTTTTTCTTTTATTTTTGAGGAAACGAGAAATTATACCTTAAAATTACTTTTTGCAATTGAGTTTAGATTATCAGTTTTCTTAAAAAAAAATAATTTTATTGTTGCATAATTAAAAAGAAATTAAAGAGCTCCTTATTTCATAAGATTAGTTATTCTAATATGCATACTCTTCTCAGCTTCCCGGTTCAATTCTTATTTAATGTTAAAAAAAATTTATATTTATTGACAAATATAATTCTCAATTTAACATTTATTAAATACACACATCAACTTTTCATTTCTAGATTAGATTTTGTATACCAACATTTAACTTTGTTTTTCTAAAAAAAAAAATAGCAAAGAAACACGAGCATGTTTAAGCCCTATTTGATATTGCAGCTCAACTATGTTTTTGAAAAATTTTAAAATTTTTTAGTACTCTTGGATAATATGGTGATATAAAAATTAAATTTTAAAAATAAAAAAAATATTATTTTAATATATTATTTAAAAAATAAAACACTTTGAAATAGCTTAAAGAAAACTTATTTATTCTTATTACCCTAGAAACTCAATGAGAAGCCCAAACACGCCAGGTCGATAAAATCAAAACCCGACCCGCCCCGCTTAACTAACTGTTTCCATTTCCAAAACCCGTAAAAAGTAAAAACACTCCTCCTCCTGGCACCTTTCACCTTTCACTCAATTTCCTCTCTCCGAACTGCCGTAGCCACTAACAATGACATCCACCACCATGGGCCCTCCTCCTCCAAGAAACCCCAATCCCACCACCTCAACCGAAGCTGCCTCCATCACAGAACCCGAATCCGAACCCGAATCTAAAACTTCAGTTGTCGACGAACCACAGAAAATCTCCTCAACAACAACAGCTGCAAAACCCTCCATGGCCCCGCCACCTCCCACAAACCCTATTCCCACCCCACCAGAAACTTCTACAGAGCAAGAGAAAATAAAATCAAAGGATCCGTCAGTGCCGTACACAATTCCTGAATGGAGTGGGCCACCTTGCCATAAATTCTCCCTCGAGATTCTCAAAGATGGCTCCATTATCGACCAATTCGAAGTGTAAGTCTTGTTCTGGTCTTCTTTTTTTGGTTCTAATTGTTATTAACTAATGGCAGTGTTAATGGCCTTCGTTTGTTCAGTTGTGAGAAAGGGGCTTACATGTTTGGCCGTGTGGAGCTCTGCGATTTCATTCTCGAGCACCCTACCATCTCTCGCTTCCATGCCGGTACTTGCTGTGCTATCTCTCTCTAATTCTGGATGTTGAGAATTGTTTGATGAAATTAAGTTAGTTAACGAAGTAAATGATTCAGTTCAATTTTGTAATCAGTTTCGATCCAGGCATTAATTGAAATCGAGCTAAAAATTGTGATTATGTGTATTGTAGCATGTGCTATTTTTTTGGGGTTAGTACTTTTGAAACATCTGACTGTCCCATAAATGTCAAGATCAGACAGAAAAAAGCCGTGAACTTGGTTGCTGACAGGAACTTTTCTGTTTCTGTTGGTATTTAGCTAACCTCCTCCACTTTTCTAGCATGTAGACTCGTGTATCACCCTAGCTGAATGCAGTTAGTAACTTGCTGTTTTTTTACAACCTGCTGCTAATTTCCCATTCCAATAGCTGCAAGCTGCTCGGTGATTGTAGTCGTTATGCTTTCTCTTGGGAGACTGCTATCGGTAAAAGTATGATAAATATCTTCCTAGTAGTAGTTTTTTTTTCCTTCCGGCCAAGTGCATTGTTGTTTGACATGAAGATTACGTACGCAGATTATTTTGCATCCAAAACATGCACAACATTTGTGAAGCTTATTTTCTCAGAGAATTATATTAATTTTCTTTTTGTTTGTAGTGGTGTAATGTCAGTTATTATCTCCAGCTTTCCATGTCATAGAACCTGTTCATCGAAAGATGGGTTAAGAAACTCTTATTCATTGGGACTTCAAACATAGAGTTGTCGAAAGTTTCCTTAATTGTAGATGCTGGGGTCATTATATAACAAGTTGCTTCTCTTTGCTAGTTCTCCAGTTCAAAAGAAATGGAGATGCGTATCTTTATGATCTTGGCAGCACTCATGGCACCTTTGTTAACAAGAGTCAGGTAAGCATTATTTATGTTATGCTTCTTATATTTAAAATATATGCATTACTTGAAGGTCTGATGTAAGTGATACATTGATATTGTCAATGGAATTTGTGGTGTGTGGTTCATTACATGTTAATCTAATATATACCCAGCTATATAAGTCATTTTTTTACACTGACGCCTTCAATTTATGGTGTGTTTGAATGATATTTCTGAACTAAAGGAGCATCTGGTCGGGTACGTGGGACGTGTTCTATTCCAAGTAAACTTATTGATACCAAGGAAATCATCAAGGACTAAAATATAAGCACAAAGAAAAAGGACAGGTAGATCCAAGTTAACCAACTTGGTGGAAATGTAATGCACTTTAAATCAGACATGAGGTCTGGTTCATGTCAACAGCAAATGTCCTGGATCCTGAGGAAGAAATTAAAAGAAAAGCGAACTAAAATGATTGTTTAGAGAAACTTTCCAAGAATTAATTGATTTTATAGCTGCTAAAGGTTATAGGGTACAAAATAAATGCTAGCCTCTCCAATTTGTACAATCACAATCTAGTTTCAAGAGGCAGAAAATATATTGTAATTGGGAATCTGATTACATTAATTACTAAAACAAAAGAAATCCTAATAAATATGAAATACACTGCATTGATCTACTACATTGGATACCCTAAACACTAGTGCCTTATTGGAGACGGATTCCTACACTAAGCAAACATTAATAGCAACCAAACAACATTTTTTCCATGTTAACACAGTCTTGCAGTCAGAAGAATTTTTTCTTGTCATGTCTGATCAGATCTAGAATCTTCCAGAGGAAAAAATCCTTCCTTGATAGGAAAATCTGAGTCTAATTGGCCTCACCATCATCCATCTGATCGACCATGTCATCAAATATCTATGTGCAATTAATTCCAAGCCAGCTTTGAGTCTATTCATGCTGTTGACACAAATGAAAGAAGTAGCTCTGGTTTATCATCAACCAAACTAGCAAAATTTATGGTTTTCAACTTTCCTCAATTTAGCATTTTGTGGGTTGAGACCGTAACATGAATATTTATTAGCTGATTATCTGGTAGAAGAAAGCCTTGCTCTCAGGTGTTAAAGGGGTGAGGCAGAGTTATGGTGGCTTCTTTGTTTGAAATTTGCCACTGAAAAGTTTTTGTAGAGTACCTTTGTATTTTAATGATGTGCTACTGGTTTGTCTTTTTTGTCAGTGTTTTTTCCTCTTTTTCTTAAGTGTGTTTTCCCATACAGTGGGAGATGGTTTTTGTTGCATTCTTAACTGCTTTTCCCTTTCTGTTTATCAGGTGGAGAAGGGTGTTTATGTGGCCTTACATGTTGGTGATGTTATTCGATTTGGACAGTGAGTAACTTTCATACTTGATTCCTTGACTTATCCCATTCTTCCGTATCTTTCATGCCTATAGCATTAGTTTAGTTCAACACTCTTTTTTTTATTGTTATCACCTGGCATCATTGCCTGCATAACTTAACATCACTGTAACTTGTGATGTTAAGCCACAATACATAATGCATAAGGGGCCATTGGCCAAAGACTGTAAGATTCATGGTCAAAGCCTTTAACAAGCTTTGTTTCACATATTCCTTGTCCTATACATACTGAGATTGTTTCGATCTGTCTTGCATTTGGTCTTATATTATGAGAGTGTTATGTTTAGAAAGGCATGAATTGGGAATGAATGTTGCTGTTTCTACATTATTGTCCTTGCATATTTCTGATTTTTACCTGTTCTTTCCTTGCACAGTTCATCTCGATTGTATATTTTTCAAGGACCACCTGACTTGATGCCACCGGTAAGATTGCTGTCACTATATACACACACATAATAAGTGCTTGATTGATGTCTGAGATTTTGTGTGTTGGACATTACTTCTTGTTTCTTTCCTCTTTTCAAGGACCACCTAACACATGCACGTATCACCTTATGTTCAAAGTGTTCTATAAATTGTTCACGTGGTGTTGACATGTATGCTGGTGCACCAGGTTTAAAAGAATAAACAATGCTAAGACTTTTTAGTTTGTAAGATTAAATGAATATAATTTTATGTCACAGGTATACCTCTGTTGTAGATTTAGTTCTATATCTCTTGCATAGATTTGTTAGTAGCCTGTTCAGCCAGTTATGTTATCTCGCTTAAACAGCAGGGATGCATCAATTGTTTTAATGTATCACGTGTTGTAGGAAGCTGACAGGAAAATTCGTAGAAATGCTAAGATCCGGCAAGAGATGCAAGATCAGGAAGCCTCACTTCAACGAGCAAGGCTGGAAGCATCTCTTGCTGATGGTATCTCATGGGGCATGGGAGAAGATGCTATTCAAGAAGTTGAGGTTAGTGTCACTCAATATTTTTCTGGATGTAATCTTGCGAGAATTATTGTTGTGGACTTTTTACAACTTTTCTGCTGCCAACACTTTTCCATAAGCTGCTTTGCAAAAAATATAGTAATATGAGATTATGTTTGTGTGCCCTTTTATGTGAGGAGGATTGCTTAAACTATTATTTGTTCAATATGAAGTATGCGTGCTGGACAACAGTAGTGTTTGTTTATAGCTGTCTACACTCTGTCATTCTTACCTCCTTGTTTCATGCTTATACAGAATTCTTGCATTTTTAGTAATCCAAAAAAGAAAAAGAAAAAGGACAATTCATTATGAACTTGTTTCTGTCTCAACTAGGAACTTGAAGACTAACATATGTACTCCTGTCAAATTTACCTTCGTTTACCAATTTTTTTCCATAACTCTTTTGCTGTATAGTTGAAAGCTGACGATCATCTTCTCTGTTTGTCTTATTGGATTTCTAGGATGATTGTGATGAAGTAACATGGCAAACCTACAAAGGACAGCTTACAGAGAAGCAGGAGAAAACCCGTGATAAAGTGATAAAACGAACAGAAAAGGTAAGTGGTTTTCATTTTTGCACTCCGAGATCCTCATTCTAGATATTTAATGTCTGATATAATGATGATTTGCTTACCTTGAACATGAGACTAATCTGTATCCACCATTTTTTAAATCTCCTTCAGATTTATTTCCAGCTTCTTTTAAAATGTTCATCTTGTTACCTTTAGACCACTTTAAGTACTATTTTTGAGATGACCCCTTTCCTTTTTTTGTTTCTTTTTACTGTCCTGCCATTCAATTTTTGTGGTATTAGAAGTGCTAAATCTAAATGGTTTATATGCTATATTGGTGCATGCTTTATTGATTGGAGAAGTGAAAACTTCATTTTTGCATTTTAACTGTTTTTGTTGCTTTTTCTTGCGTTCTTTTGAATATGTAGAAACTCTGCCTCTCCCCCATTCCTCATGTTAATTTTAGTGCTCATTTTGCTTATTCAACTGAATTCTGGCTGTAGATTGCTCATATGAAGAAGGAAATAGATGCCATTCGTGCTAAAGACATTGCACAAGGTGGATTAACACAAGGTCAGCAAACTCAGATTGCACGCAATGAACAAAGAATGACACAGGTAAAAAATCTATGAAGATAAATGTAAGCTGGTCTTTTCTCCCTACATGTTGTGTGATTACACTTTCTTATGATAGAAAGCAAAATCTCTTTTGAATTTCTCCCCACCTTTACATTATATTCTCTCATATCTTTTGTCAGATAATGGAAGAACTGGAAAACTTGGAAGAGACTCTTAATGAAAGTATCCGGGAAAGTATTGGGGCACGTTCTGGAAGGATATCTCGTGGTAAAGGAAAAGGAACAGCAGAAGATGGTGAGGATTTTTCAAGGTACATTATCTTGCAGAATTCTCTCCAAACCAAAAACTTGGAACTTTCATCAAATAAGAAAATAAAAATGTCATACTATGATTTATTTACACTACTGAGTTATTGTTTGTGAGTTATTCTCATGGCCTGATATTTTATAAACTAGAGTAATGATTTTGCATGATTGGTCATCCACTCATCTTTTTTATTTTTCTTTTATTTTTCCTTTTTTTTTCTTTCATAGAAATCATGATCATGCAAATTGTATAACTAATGCTTATTACTTCATTTAGTGATGATGATGAATTCTATGACCGTACAAAGAAACCATCAGTGCAAAAAGCTGGTGAAAATCTATCGGTTGAAACTGCCGATACCCTTCTTGACAAGAGAGATGCTATCATGAAACAAATGGAAGACAAAAAAGAAGTGCTTTTGATCGAGAAGAATAAAATGGCACCAGAAACTGCAGTTGAGAACGGAGCTGGAGATGCACTTGATACCTACATGTCAGGGTTATCGTCTCAGCTAGGTAGTGTGATATAAATTACTTATATTTATGCCATATTATATGCTTGAGAAACATTTTTGCCTCTTTGTGGTTTTGTTTCCCTTACCTGTCAGTGCTACTGCTGTGTCCTGTGTTGTGTGTGTGTGTGTGTGTGTGTGATTGGCAATTGCTTTGCAAACATTTCATCATTGCTGCATTAGTTGCTTATTTCTTAATTTTCTTGTCAGTTCTGGATAAAACCATGCAACTCGAAAAGGAACTATCCTCTCTGCAATCTGAACTAGACAGGACCTTGTTCCTATTAAAGATTGCTGACCCATCAGGAGATGCTGCTCGGAAAAGGGATTCAAAAGTGCAGGTTATGAAACCTGACAAAGCAGAGGTGCCTGTTTCTGCCACCAAAAGCCAACCACCCACAGAACCAAAGAAAAGTAGTGCATTGGGAAAACCGACCAATGTCTCCATGCAGAAACAGAAAGCTGAAGATGCTGTGGTTGCTGAAATGGTATCAAATGATGCAGCAGAAACTGACAAAAATGTCATTGATGCACCTGATGGTAAGCCTACTGTTTATACTGCTGTAAAACCCCAATGGCTAGGTGCCATAGACAAAAGGAAAATGAAGGAGACCCAACAAGAAGAGGTGCTGGTCATGGATGAGTCTGATCAGTTTGTGGATTATAAAGATAGACAGAAAATCCTGAGTAGTGTTGATGGTGCAGAGGTTAACGTGGATTCAGAGATTGAAAGTGCTGCTCCTGGTCTGATAATAAGGAAACGGAAGGGAGCTGAGGGACCTGGAGCTAATGATAATGAAGCTCCTGAACAGTTGACATCATCATCTGTGGGAGCAGAGCTCTTGGCAGAAGATGCTGTTGCACTGTTATTGAAACATAAAAGAGGATACCATGCAGAAGATGAAGAAGGAAATCATCAAAGCCAAGAGATATCAGGCACAAATCAACGTGGCAAGGAAAAGAAAAGGCCGAAAAGAGTGCTGGGCCCAGAGAAACCCTCATTTCTCAAGAGCAACCCAGATTATGAAACCTGGGTGCCACCTGAAGGTAAAAGCTCTCTCTGAAAACCTTGAATTTGGTTGTAAAACCAGTGCCTTGATTCACAATTAACATACATTGAAAGTGCGGTATTCTCCTCGTCTTATAACTTCTATACCTCATGCAGGGCAATCAGGTGATGGACGAACCTCTCTAAATGATCGTTTTGGATACTGAACTGATATTCTAGTAGTTTCCTATGTTTGAGCTCACCACCTTCTCAGAGAAATATGGTTCATAGGAAAGCTACCAGAGTCTTAAATGTACTGAGAGACTGACGCAAACTTAGCCCCTTGGTCTTTCGTGATGAACGAATCCGTCTTCTCATAGTTTATGGCGTGCCTCAAGATTTATGCTTGAACTTGCAGGCCCTTTTTAAGACACACGGACACTGGTGGCTGAAGGCCATTCATTGTGATTTGGTTGCTTCAAATTTTCAAGACATCTAAGGACGGAGATGACCTCTGGGGTCAATTTCTAAATGGAGACATAAAATGTTGTGATTGGTCAAATCTTGGCTGACACAAGGCACTTTGGCACAATCATGTATAGCAGTTAAAGGACCACAGTTTGTATTACCGACTGCAAAACTTTGTAACGAGTTCTCAGAAGAAAAAAAGCAAGGAGTCTCCTGGTGTTGCAGAGCATTGATCAAAGTCTCCAGTGCACATCCGTAGTAATTAAAAGCAGTTTTTCAATTTAAATAATTGAACTCTTATAATTTGGTACTTGATCAGTAGAGGTCTGCCTATTTATAGTCTCTTTGTTTTTTGTTAATCTTGACATGTAAAGATACGAAGGGACACATGTTAGTTTTTTTTTATTGGTTCCAATTAAAAAAATTGATTAAAAATTAAAAGAAAGACAAAAATAATAAACAAACTGTTATTTATTTATTATTATTATTATTATTATTATTAAATATACTAAAAAAAGCTAAGGTTGGTTTTTTTAATCATTATCCCTTGTCTTTTTTTATTGAATTCTTGTGATCTAATTCCATCAAATAAAGTTTTAAATTATAATAGAAATACAAAGAGGAAGAAAACATGTTGCAATCTAAGTTTATAAAATTTTAATTTAAAAGTTATTTTGTTCATCTCAAAAAATAAACATTTTTATAAAGAACTTTTTAAAAAATATTTTAATTAAATAAAGATCATTTTTATTTTTATTTTGGATAGTTAAGAGTCTTTTGGATATTTATTCTAATTGTCTTTGATTTTTATTTTTGGATATTTATTCTAATTGTCTTTGATTTTTATTAAATGAAGTACATTACTAAAAAAAGACTATATTTTTTAGTTGATAAAAATAGATTAATAAAAAAATAAGGGTTATGCTAATTTAAATTATTATGTTTTTTATAAAAATAATTATTGACATAATTAAACAAAAAAGTTTGAATAGCTCCCTCAAGATCAAATATTTTTTAATTCAACCTTCGACGAGGTCAATTATCTAGCATGGAAATACAAAAATTAAAACTACAACCATGCCTTTGTCAGAAGGGTTTCTAGTGCCCAGAAACCAGTTAAAACGGGAAAAAAAAAAAAGGAAGGGAAAAATTGAAAACTGCTCCACTATGATGGAATTACCTTCACAACAAAAACTAAAAGATGATACGAGTGGAGAGTATAGATTTCATTTGAATCATAAATTGACAAACTTTCACCAAATGAACTTTAAGGGTAGTTTAGCATCAAATGGTGGTTTCCAAACCACCCTGGTTTTTTGTTGAAATATTTCTTGTGCCTCTGCTTCATTTCTGTACACCCGAAAGCCAGTTTTTCGCTGGTCAAAAAAACCTTTCATCCCAAGTTGCCAATCATTACATAGAAACTACAATAATATTATTATTCACATTACATTTTCAGTGTGGGCGACAAGGATCAATGGCGGTATAATAACATTCCAATCCGTCAAGGCAGAAACATATGCATCCAGCATTTCGTAGCACATAACCATGGGCCCTCATACTCTCTCTCTCTCTCTCTCTCTCCATTCCTGGAGTCAAGGGATGTTTCAAAATCACGAAGCTCTGCATCATTCTCAAAAATCAATGAAGCCACCTTGTCATAAGCCCCTATAATCTTGCTATCTCTTCATTCACTCTTTGTTCAATGCAAGAACCCCAGAGAAGCCTATACCCACCACAAAATATCTGTGCTTGCTATACAGCAGCATTCAGAGCTGAGTCAATGGAAAAGAGACTGAACGAAGATCTCCCATGCTTGATGACCTCTTTCAAGATATTATATACAATAGTGAGGCTAGTCTCTTGCAGGAAGTTTTCATTAGATCACACCTTTCCATAATCATGCTTGACAAGAAACAAAGAATGAATGACACCCATTAAAGATTGGTGTCATGTTAGTGTAGCAATGTGAGGACCCGTTGCACTGAATCAGTTGAAGAAATAAGGTGATTCCAACACTTGCCTCAACTCAAAGTCTCCCCATTCAGGCAAAGGCGGAAAAGACAGTGTAGGAAAGGACTTTTGGAAGCTCTCCAACAACTGCATTCAGAACAGAAGGTATAAATGATGGATTTGACACCACAGTTATTTCAAGTGCAAATCCAAGTAGAAATTATAGGCATCTTTTTATCCCAAAACACAGTCGAAACTGCGGTTGAGAGCAAATTATAAAGGATGTTTTAATAAACGGCAGCAAGTGTTGTTTATTTAAACATAATGCCATATATCTCTTCATCCTTCTCTCCGCACCAAGACAATCACAATCGATTAAAGTGTAAGAAAATTAACTTGCCTCTTGTCGGCTCTACCAAAAAAACTTCAAAAATATTGTATTGGGGGGCTTTTCCCTTGTACAAATACATAATGATGCTAGGCAATGGATGGGCCATTTATCTTTCCAGTTTGTAGAGCAATATAGCAGTGCTAATACTTACATTTTTTAATATAGGTGTTTCATAGAGTTCAACAAACTTTTCCCTCAGTATCCTGTTCATTTCATCCACATCACATGCATGCGTCCAATATGAATCGTGAACTCCTGTAATGGTATGCCATATACAGTAATAAGAAATCAAAACTAGGAATAGGTCAACATTTAAGACAAAATCCAGTTACAAGTGAAAAAAACCTGCAAATTTTAAGCCTGCCCTTTTGCAGGCAACTGCAGTCATCATCATATGAGAACCATCAAGGGAATGAACAAAATTTGGTGGGAAAGCTGTTCTCTGTCGTTTGACCATAACCTGTAACAGTAAAAGAACCACCAAATTTGAGATCCAAGACCCGGAAGGTTCAACATTTTTTCCCTTTCTTTTAGTATTTTGATTAGTCCAGACCGAACTAAAAAAACAAAAGCAGGAAAATTTAGCTGGACAAAAAACTTAGGCACCTGCTAAAGTCTACCAGAAATTCAGTATATTAGGAAACAGTTTACAGAATGTACCCATGTAAGATAACTATGATCCTAGAACAATATTTTCAGCCATAAAAACAGGTTATTTCAGACCTTTCACAATTAGATGCGCTATCAACATCCTAGCAGAGACTCACAAGCCACAATAAATAATATGGAATCTCTATTAACTAGAGCAGAAAACAGAAACATTACCTTGTCAGTTTCCTTTTGTAGGGTTAAAAACTGCAAGGAGGTTTTGATCTGCAAAAATTGTATGAAAGGAAGATAAGAGAATTCAAAATGCCATTTCTATCGACATGAACGTAACAAAATGCCAATCAATTTCTTTTCTTAACTTTTTTTTTGTCCAGTAAGTACAATTAATGATCTACTATGCTTCTGCAAATGTTATAGAACTCACAACATGCTTCCCTAATTTACGGTAAGGCTGTACAACAGGAAGTCCTAGTGGAGTTGTCCATCGCACTGGCTCATTTTCAGATGCAATAATCTGGTCATGTTAAACAGTCAACAGTCATATGGACAACAAAAAGAAAAAAGGTAAACAGAATGTCAGTTGATGGTTTAGAAACAATAACAAAAAAAATCAACACAAAGGAAAAAACAAATAAATAGATGAGACAGAATCACCTTTGCACATTCCCCAAGCCAGTTCATGATACTTCGTGCAGCTTCAAACATCTCTCCTAAGGCAGTTAAGGTCACCTGATAAAGCAATAAAATAAAATATTGTCAGTGACCTGTTTTATGAAAGAGTGAGGCTAAGGAATTATCAATCCTCCTTGTCAGGATGCTCCTTTCACACCTTTGCAGCATAGCAAGAACAACCGAAGATCTCTGAATTGTCTGTGAGACCACGTTCCTTTAACCTCCTTTCAATTTGGTCTCTAGCACCAATGTAAGTCACACCATACACAGATGTCATCACTGTCTGCTTCACCAATTTCCTATCCACCTAGATTATGTCAAATTACTATTAGTTCGAAAGCATAAGAACTTACCCTCTATGAAAAGCACACCCTATTCTTTGAATGAGATGGAAAAAAAGAAGAAGGAAAGCATAGTGCAGTTTTGACCCAGTTGTAACCAAGCCATCCCTTAGTGACAGAAGACCACTATAATCGAGAATGAAAGCTTGAAGAAAACCTGACTGATTAATCTTCTTGCACGCAAAGCGTCAGGAAAAACTTCTGGATCTTCCTGTGCATCCCTCCGCATGATGTCAAGTACTCTGCATTACAAAAGTTCACATTCATCACGTTCTTTTTGCAGATATCTGCTTGCTTCACAACCAGCAATGCATGATCACAAAAAGAGGATGGAAAAAGAAAGATTCTTGTAAAGGCTATACAAATTTGGCTCCAACCAAACACATCCAATGGATACCACAGGAATTTGACTTCATGGATCTGGTCATAGGCCATGAAATATGCACTTAGCTGATTGAAGTTTTTCTTTGATTGAATTGAAACAAATTAGGAGTTCCTAATTTAAACAGAAATATTGATCTTTGATTGGATGTTACTTCTTAATTACATATACCTACATTTCCAAGAACGCCAGAAAACTCAGCCAGTTAAATACATTCTTCTTTGGCTTTGAGATAGTAATGCTTCCAAACTCTTAGGCTTTGAGACAATAATGCTTATTGCAGAATTTAATCGAACCAATACATGCTGGTGTGTTGCAAAAAAAGCTCCTAATTAGGAGGCGTTTTGGCTTATATTCCAAAGATCATATTTGTGGCTGTCCTCTCAAGAGTTGGTCAGAAGTCTAAAATTCAGATTATGTCTTCTTGTGATTTGGAACTTCAGAATTAAAAAGGGAATCCCTTAATTAAGCTAACTACCCAAGAGTTGCCTCAATTTTCAGCATATTTTTTTTAGTTTTTCAAATCTCTGGATTTTCAAGTTTTAGATCTAATCTTTAAATCAGTGGAGTAGAAAACCATCATCTCCATTGATTTGCTTCAACAAAAGCACATCTGAGTTCCAATCTTTTCAACGGTATCATGAGAAAACCACTTACCTAGCAGCTATTCCTGAGTAGACATCTGTGGGCTTCTCTCCAGCAACTAGATTAACAGCAGCTGCTCCCAACTGTTCAAGACTCCAATGATTTAACAACACAGAGGGGTTCAAAGTATAATCACAGGCATTTTTTTTTCCAAAAACAAAAACAAAGTTCAAAAAAAGAAAGTTTGCATAAAAAGGCAACTTGAATTCAACAAGGATTGGCATCAGCATATGAAAATCAGACAAGCAGATTGCGGGTATCGGGTTTTGTATATCAGCAGTAATCATATAGAAAAGTAAAACTTAATACCATCTTCCAATTCAAGTTAGGGACACTACCTTGTCTCTTCCAAGTGCAGCATAGTGTTGCAGACCATTGCAGGAACCATCCTACAGAGAACCATAACAGGGAAGGGGTACCTCAGAAGGCAGTACAAGTTATGACAATATACAGAAATATCAGAGTAAAATAAATTACTAGGCCAGAAGAGCAAACATAAGCCCAGGGAAAAGAAAGAGAACAGTCTGGCATTAGTGTTTAAGTTGAGTGTCCCACATAGTTTGACTTTTTTTTAGCAATAGTGCCAATAGAAGCCACCTAAGCTTATCATTTCTTTCATTTTCCAAAAGCAATTGGAGCAAGGTACAATAACAAAGAATCTTGACTCTCCTTCTTCCATTCATCTTACTAATACCTCTGCTTCTCTCAATCCATTCCCTATAATTTCAGTAAAACTGTGCTCAACTGAGAAGGATGCTTTATAATCCTTCTAAACAATGTCTACAAGAAGTTCATATGAGCACAAAGCAATGACATTGATAAGATATACCTGATGAATAGGAATATGTGAAAGGCATGTTTCAGGAGAGGAGCTTCTCAAAGCTTCAGTGAGGTTAATGCACACAGCCAAGCACTGAAACGGATCTTCTGCGTGCAACCACCAACGCTTTCCTTCAAGTGGTTTGTCCGCAGAATCAAATATATCATCAAGGTGATTCTCAGTAAAAGCTATTCGTCCCTCATGGGATAACTTGTCTACACCACAAGCAAACAGATTTGCAAGGTGTATCTTCAGCCAGCGTAAGCCTGACTTTCCAAGAGGACGTCCCTCTGCAAACTCCAAAATACCCCGGCATAGATCTGAGCCGAGATGGTTTAAATATGGGTGCATGGGGTAGGCACGGCCACGAAAGTCAAGATTGTGTGGATAATAGAAACCTTCTTCATTTTTCATCTTCCGTGCTACCTGGAGCCCATTAAGAACATTGACATAAACCCCAAGGAAATTGAAAGTGTACTATCTAAAATAAAGTCAAATGAATTTTACAGCAATTTTAAGTTCTGTGTCGCAACGGCGTGAATGTCTTTCCCTATTCTCTTTTTTCACACTTTTGACTTTCCACTTCCACTTCTTTAGCAGTGCTTCATCTTCTGTTTCCGGCTTCTCAGGTAAAGGAACCTGAAATGAAGCCATTAAATGAGAGGTTTTCTAGTTGCTACAAAAATCATAATCAACTATTAGAACACAAAGAAAAAGTAAAAGAGTTTCTAAAAAAAACTGGAGTTACTAGGAGCAAAATTAGAAAAGATACTCACATCACTGCGGTCTACCAAATCAGCAAGACGACCTCCATTATTCCATATCCTATCAACAACACTAAGTACCCTCTTATTTACCCTCCATTTGGTATTTCCTAATGTATCCAGGGCCTGGAAAATTTATTCAAACAAACGATTAGCTTCTTGAAAAATCTACATACATGTGATAGCACATACGCGATTCTCCGTTTTCACATGTTAGTACCATATAAGATTTTGTTCAAACAACACAATATGCAGCAGTAACCATGCAATGCATCTAATATGTACAGACCTCAAAAACTAGCTGTAGCTGCTTCTTAGGTGTCCTCTTAACTGCTTCACGTTGCTGTTTAGCACCATGTATCCGCATGACATAGGATGGTAAGAACAGGTGTGCACCTTTATCATAACTGCAAAGGGCATGAAGGTTATGGTTGACACAAGTCAGAGAGTTAAATATCACAAGCTATTATGCAATTATGTAAGAAGTGCATAGAACTCAAAAATGCTACTTAAATGCAAGGTCCTGATTTATTACTAGAAGCAATAGTGGTGTTAAGAGTTGCAATAACTACATGGGAACCAGAATCCATCCACCAAGTCAAAAACATCCAGATTGAAGTAACGTGTGTGAGGAACCTGTAAGAAACATTTGCATCTTCCAGATTTGTATAGGAGGATCTAAAATGAATTATAGTAGGGACTATGCTTATGTGCCTCCAGCGATGGTTTTGGCCTGATGCTCGATCTAATCAAATGTAAGTTATTCAGAGTGCAATCTCTGGTATAATCTATCTTTGCTTTTTGTTGATTGACAGTTCTTCCTGGAATCCACTCCTAATGGATACAACCAAAAGTGCTAGGGATCTTATCAGATTTCAAGGCAACAGTTTGAATGGCACAAGCTGCTCTAGAGGCCTCTTCATATTCCAAAGCAATGTGTACTTTTTCCAATGAGGATTGATCACCTATTCATTTCCTGTCATATAAACCAAGAATGTTTGGCAACTGGTTCTTTCCTTGTGTGATTACCAGGCTAAATGGTGATTGGTGATTGGTGATTGGTGATCGAGATAAAGAATTCTGGTGGGCCAAAAAGTTTGCATGGAAGAATTTTCAGGCCATTCTGTTGCATATTGATTGGTGTGCATACATCTATTTGGTTTGGAAAGCGAGAAATCACATGATTCACAACAATGCAGATGAGCAGCAGTTCATATTTTGAAGTCTATTATTCAATCTGTACAGTCCAGATCCAAAAGAACAGAGGACCTGAAACCTCTTGGAAGACCCAAATGGATCATGATTTGACAACTTTGGAACTACTGTAGCTAACTTTAGCTATTAATTTCTTTATTGTTTTTCAGCTAGTTCGGTTTTCCTTCAGCTTTTGGTGACTATTAGTCAGGACATCTCCTGTTTCAGTTGCTTTTGATCAGTAAAATTCTCATTTATCAGAAGAGCAATTCATTTGATAGTGGATAAAATGGACACCAATCAAAATGTAATGACATGATGCCTTATTTATACACATGCGCGCGCACGCGCATATATTGAGAGAGAGGGAGGGAGGGAGAGTGTCAGAAAGGAGAAAGTTTAGAATATCAAGATATTTATCCCTATGAACCCAATGTTGTCGCATCAAAAAATCAAAACACTCCATTTTTGCATATTGACAGTCAAGGTCATCAGAATAATTTCTCATATTACATTTAAATAAACAACCACTCTTGAGTACAAATTGACCATCATTAAGTAAACACATCACTCATGTTTCCGCAATAATATTTAATGAAAGTAATCTACTGATTTAACTGGTTACTCACTGCTTTTCCTTCTTTATCCTTATCCATGGAGCTTCCTTCATCTGTCTTCTTACAATTTTGTTTTACAAAAAAATCAACCTACATCAAGAAAAACTTAACCACACTCCATGAAATCCTAACCAACTCAGAAAACAACAAAGTTCAAACAACTCGGTTTGACTGTAGAGATCCATCTGTGCCATTTCTCTCATGAAATCATCTGTTGTCTCCATGCCCTTCTGGCACATTTGAAATAAATAATGTTTTCCTATGTATGGCCCATTTACAAGTCCTCACCTGAACTAAAGCACTTCAATTGAGTTCTCCATGTCCTAATCTTAAATTAACTCCATATTTGACTTCACATAAAAACAATAATTTGACACTGTAACTTTTCTTGTACCAGAATCATCCACCACAGAATCCTTGTAGAAAACATAGTACCTTTCCTTTTTCTATATTTTATCTCTAACTGCCAATCATTCTTTTCCGGAAGCATACCTTTCCCTTTAACATAAATAAACATTTACAGTAAAGAATTCCATATCAATCTCTAAAATTTGCTGCCCAATAATGTTAATTTTCCCTTCTTGAACATGATAGTAATTTGCAAATGCTCATCAATGTTTTAAAACAGTGCTCTCAATTCTCTTGAGAATCCTAGACAAACTCTTCCATCTCATATCTCATATTCACCATTTCAATAAACACTTGCAAGACAATTAGTCGTTCTTCCACCGAAGGTTTAGGAAATGGAAAGGCAGGGCCGTGAAATATGCTAGGATGCTAATTTAAAATCGGAATTCCAGACTTTAATTTCAGAAATCCATCAATTCATCAATCGCACCATTTTAAGAGATTAACTTGACCAAAAAAAAAAAAACTGAAAACAATTCCAGGCATCAAGCAGAAGTAACTGAAACAAGGTGAATATTTTGGAACTTGGAAATTATATCCAACTAGAAAAGATCAAATTAAAGCAAGACAAACATGGCAAAACTGTAAATATAAAATCAAAATTTACCGTACCCTCTCCATCGAAGCGGTGGCACCAACATTGGCATATAAGGAATCACTATGTGCCTATCCTGTTTGGAGAAATAACACTTTTTATGGCTCCTTGTACAAGAAAAAAGAAGAAAAACTTCTGCGACTTAAAAGGCACCAAGGAAATTGTCTGCAGATCATATTTGTTTCAGCTGTAAAATCTAGAAACTACCTATCTGCTTTGAAATAGATGGCATACCCCATGCAAGTTCAATGTTATAAAGGACAATAAAATATGAAAACTGGATTTCATTAAAAGAACGAAATATAACAAGGTTACTCACAGTTTGCTCAAGGCCTTTGAGGACTAGCGAGTCACATTGAATAACACCATATTTTCTGGAAGTCTTCCTGTTAAGAAAAGGCCAATGTGTGCATCAGTTTGAAGCAATTACAGGGGAGATAAATAAATTGAGCTCATCGAGCTGACAAAAGAATGGCTCCGTACTTATTTTCATATGACACAGTTCTGAACGTGTGTACAAATGCAGGTCGAAGATCAGGTGGACTATCAGCTAACTGATCAGGAGGAGGCTGTATATAAGCTGTTTGTAACAGCAATTCAATTAGACGGCTGCCGACCTGCAAAGTGCAAGGACAGAATCAAATTTGAATATGGTACATTAGTTCAAGAAAATTAGCTTTCACCTATGATTACATGCACACAAACCTTGGCCTTAGCATCCGTGCTCCATGATTTTGAATCATCGTGTCCCTTCACAATCTTCCTCACTGCTGGCAGCTTTTGTTTTTTAATCAAATCAGTAACCTTTTTTCTTAGCTTCTCTTCTTCATTCATGACAGCAGGGGATTCACCTTCTACACTATTCTTGCTATTATCAGCGTTTTCCTTTTTCTTCCTTGTTTTCTCCAAGAAATTGTGTATCCTAATCTGTTTTATCACAGAAACAGTCACAGATTCAGCCCTCAGCTGAAAGAAAGAGAACAAGGCTGGAGAGTTAGGGGGTCCAATATATTGATTAAGAATGGTATTCCTAAATATTTCTGCATTGTATAGTTTTTTTATTTAAAAAAAAAAGAAGGAACTCCCAAAGTCAGAGGAGACACTGGAGTAAAGTGTCACATGTGCCTTTAAGGTCTAAACTAGGTAAAAACCTTAAAAACAAATTATTAAACAAAGGCACAAACAAAAACTTGCATAATTGAAATGCTAAAGATAATTGTTGTCTCCAACAGGGATACGCAATAGTACAAATCCATAGTGACATGGAGTGTCCTAACATGAGATGTGTTCTAACAAAGGGAAGTTGAAATCTCACTCTTATTGGTCCACCATGTTCAGAATTTGAAGAAAGTGTAGCTCAATAAAGAAAGGTGGAATAGAGTATTCAGCTTAATAAGGCCCATGACATGAAAAGTTTAATGTATAATGACAAAGTTGTAAGAACTTGGTATCTAAAAGATGTTACATTACACTACATTGTCATGCCCTGCCTAAATTTAATGTCTTCACTGGAACTATTAAACAACACAAGAACTTGAATTCATGCGGAATCAAAATAAAGCTGAAGGTGAAAACTATAGATATATAGGAAAAGAAATTCAGAAAAAACCTCCTTCAACATTGGACACACAAAATTTTACAGACGTAATGGAAAAATCTAATTTTACAGGCATTACTGAGGTTTCATAATCTAAGTTCCATAGCTGATTTTTATCGATGGTAACTCCACCTTTCTTCCAAGTTCATCACCTCAGATGAAGGCTGTCTAAATGCAATTTTAAGGACCTTTATGTTTCCCCTCATCTTACTATATTTTTATCCGGGCACTCATTAACCTCTGTCTATAAATCAAACAGCAACCATAAAATAAGCAAATAAAACAGGTTAAAATCACTTACCTCCTGCTCAATTGCATCACCAATCATACAAGCAGCAGCCACAACTCTTGCACATCCATGTTCCCCACCTATCATCACCATTGCTGTGAGCTTATGCATAGTAATAACAGACATCATATCAGCTGGCAACAGATCAAAATACGGAGAATAATCCGGTCTGGTCTTCCCTCTTCTAATCGACTCCTGCTCTTTCGCAATTGCATCTCTCAAAGGCTCAAACCAACCAAGAAACAAACCCTTCATATATGGCAAATTAGGAGCCAACTTATGCTCACACATATCCTTTAGAAGTTCCTTATATTCTTTCGCTGCCTGTTCCCATGCTTCAGCCTCAATCTTCACTTGCCTTCTCCTTAAGGCCTTATACTTCCCTGACCCCATTCCACGGTTAGCATGTAGCCTCCTTCTCCTCCTAAAGTCCTTCTCTTTCTCCTCTTCTTTCCTCGTGTCTTGCAACAATTCTTGCAATTCCTCATCAACAACCACATTATCTTCAACGTCTGTTGATGACACTGCCTCAGCTACACTCACATATCCTCTTGGACACAACCCACTACACAGATTCCCATTACTACTATCACCATTTCTCAAAAAACCAAAACTAGGTTTTCCCATATAATCCTCATGGGTTGATATTTCGCCAATTCGGCGAAAACACAGCTGTGGACTTGAGTTATTAACTGAATGGAACTTGGATTTCTCAAAAAAGATGGGTTCTTGAGGGGCTCCTAAAAAGCTGTGAGTTCTTGGAAATGAAGGGAAATTGAGAGACTTTGATTGGGGTTTCAAAATGGCTTGTTTTGCAACGTTTCTCCACATAACTGTGGATGGTTTTGAATTGATTAGGGATAGAATTGAGGGTTTCTTATCAAAAGCAATCAAAGGATCAATTTTTTTGGTAGAGAATATATGGGGGTTGGCACTGGACATCAAATTTTTATGTTAAGAATTTTCAAGGAAATGAAAAAAAATGGAATTGAAGTGATTGAGAGATGAATTGAAATGTATTGGTAATGGAATTCGAGAAAATAATTGAATTCATAGAGGCGAGGGCATGCTATAGTGGCCGCCTTAAACCCTGCTTGAACCTTCTTTGGGGTTTTAGCTAAATCGTCTTTGTTTATTTTTGTCCATTGAATTCAATTCCGCAGTAATTTAAATTGAATTCAATTCATAATTTTTTATAATTTGTTATATTTAAAATAAAAATTAAATTTATATATTATTAAAATATCTGTGAAAATAAATTAAATAGCAATGTTAATTATTTTATTTTTAATTCAAAATTGTTTTTTTTTCAATGTAAAAATAAAGTCCAGACTTAACAGCCGCAAAAACCAATCATTTTACAATGTAATATGGAAAGTAGTTCTCAACGTTGCGTGAAATCCATATGGTCACCCATTTTCACCTATATATCTAGGCTCTTTGGGCCAATATCAAATTACTTTCGGTTGAATACTAGATTTTTATTTTTCACACTACATTACAGTTCGAATCAAATTTTATCTAATGTGAAAAAAAAAATTCAAGTGATGATAATCTGAGTCAACTCGAGTTACCTTAACTAATATATAAAATATAAGATCAGAATGACTTGTAAAATGGAAAGCAGAAAAAACCACAAAACTTAAAGCCCAATAATTTAATCTCAAATGATAAAATTTTAAAAAAAACATTAAAGAAAAAAAACCTGAGTCAACTCGGGTTAACTCAACTAACCCGCTACCCGCGACATAAGATTGGGATAAAAAAATTAATTTTTTTTTGAAAATGACCTAAAAATAAGGATTGAAGTTAAATATAAAAAAAAAACCATTGAAAAAAACTTGAGTCACCCCAGGTTAACTTAACTAACTCGCTACCCAGAATAACCTAATAGAAAGGAAAAACATAAACAATCAAAAAAGATCAAGACCCAATAGTCTAATATCAAATGATGAAATTGAAAAAACATTAAAGAAAATCTTAAACAATTCAGGTTAACTTGACTAACCCACAACCTAGGATAACCCCATAAAATAAAATAAATGATTAAAAAAATAATTAAAAGAACAAGGATTAAAATTGAATAAAATAAAATGTTGAGGGATAAAATTAAAAAAAATAAATAAATGAAATAAAATATTGAGGGATAAAATTGAAAAAAAAAAACAAATCAAGAAAAGAATTTAAAAAATCAAAAAAAGAGTATCATATTTGATATAAAAATTAAATAAAACCAAATGGAAAATGATGAAATTAAAAAAAAAATCCAAAAACAAATTCAAAACAAATAAAGACTAATCAAAAGAAGAATTACCACAATTGAAAGAAGAAATAAATGCGAGGAAAACTCTAAATTTTGG
>Ga0307517_10003933_pt1 | contig 23006 bp, 25 predicted proteins | sample 23_EM_MG_FD_194515 | JGI IMG/M metagenome (GOLD analysis project Ga0307517, IMG submission 194515) | Populus trichocarpa ectomycorrhiza microbial communities from riparian zone in the Pacific Northwest, United States - 23_EM | ecosystem: Host-associated > Plants > Roots > Unclassified | place...
CACGTTTGCGTGAAATTACAAAGAGGATGGCGTCAATTAACTCTGGCGCCGGCGGAAATATTTCGATCAGAAATGTTCGCCTGCCTTATTCCGACAAGGATCGAGCCGCAAAGGTGTGGTGCGTGGAATGCGAAAGGGGTTTGGTGGTCAATATTTCACCCACGAAGGACGATCCTCGACCCACTGAAAAGTCCGGGCTTGGACAGTTCGAAGTGCCAATGAATTCATTTGTAGATGGTGGTGGTGGACTGATGTTACCCTCGTGGGTTTCCTTATCTTCTGATCTTTTGAATTGTTTCGACTCTAATCCTGCTATATCCTTGAGATTTTGTCATTCACATATCCATCTGGACAAGTGCTTTATTTTAGACCGATGTGGAGAACTCGTCGAAGGGTAAGGGGCTGTTCGTACATCACCTTGTCAAAATTCATGTGAAAAACTCTGTAGAAATTTTGACGAAGCCATGAAGGTGACGAAGGCTGCGAAAGAGGAATTTCCAAAAAACCTGGACGACCTTTACGCCCGTGGAGCTCGGCTCATCAAACAAAGTGTAGAGCATGGCGTAACGGCCATGCGGGCCCACGTCGAGATCGATACCTCAGTCGAGTTCGCCTGTCTTGAAACGGCGCTGAAGCTCCAGTCCGACTTTAGAGCACATTGTGATCTACAGATTGCGAGTACGTCAGTGCTCTCAAGAGAAGGGGGCCCGTCAAATTCCTAACGCAAAATTTTAATTGTAGTCTTCGCTCAAGAAGCGCTCTTTGATTCGGTGGACCATCAGATCCCTGGTGAAAACTTTGCGCTTCTCAATGAAGCCGTCCTGCGCCATGGCGTTAGCGTTATCGGCTCCGCTCCATACGTAGAAGCCAGCGTCGAGAAAGCAAAGAAGAACATCGGCCTCATTTTTGATATTGCGGATACCCACGGACTAGGCTACGTTGACTTCCACCTGGATTACAACCTAGACGCCAAGTCAGAGCCGCTTATCTATGAAGTCATTGCGCAAGCTACTCGGCGATATCACAGTACGGTGGAACATTTGACCAGCAGCGGAACCGCCGTCGCATCAGATACAGAGTCGGACTATGCCAAACGTCCTTGTCCGCGCATCACCATCGGACATGCCACACGTCTCCAGCTGTTCTCCCCAGACGAGTGGCGTGCGCTTGCGGATGCCATTTCCGGTCTCCCCATCACCTTCGTAGCCCTCCCTCAGTCGGATATGTACATGCAGGGAAGGGCGTTCCAGGACGAGCCATTAGGTGCACCGCGGGGCACCCTCCGCGTGCCATATCTAGCGCAAAGATACGGAATTGAGATAGCCATGTCGGTGAATAATGTCGACAACGCGTTTACGCCGCAAGGTTCCCTTGATCCACTGTCCCTTTGTTCCTTTGGCGTTGGAATATTCCAGGCAGCCACATCAGAAGATATTCGTGTCCTAATGGTATGTCATAGCCCCTTTTCTCATCCCCACTTGCCCTTTTCATCAATATCAATTTTGCTCTACGCTTCGTTCTTCTGGACTTTCGGATGGTATATTTTCAATCGGAGGGTCATTGCCAACCTGGGTTCGAGGTCGGGCCCATCGAGCCATTGCCGATGCCCGCATCTGAAAGACAAAACGGAATTATTAAACTGCTTTTCTTACTGCTCCCTTATCAGCGCTCCGTGACCCTGACTTCCAGGATTGCCATTACTGGCACCAAAGCTCCTATCGATCTGGCAACGTGTGTCGGTGACCAAGCCGATTTTGTCATTTTGCACGAGAGGGAGACGCTGCAGAGCGCGGTACTTGATCCCCCGTTTGAGAGGACGACGATCAAGGGCGGAAGGGTGGTTGCTTGTCGAAGGAGTGTCAGGTGGTTTTCAGATGGGAATTCAAATTAGCTTAATACGTAGGAGGGTTTTGAATGGTTGTTGTATCACTGCCACAAGAGGAGCTTTCGCGTTTAGGTATCATGTATTCCAAATGCTGTAGGATTGGGGGGTGGTTCCCTTGCATAGGGAGCTCAGGCAGCCGAGCGCCTAAATTCGTGCATGAATGTTTATGCCGGATCATCATCTCTGGCCCGTTTCCAAGGAATTGATGAATTCAACATTGCAATGGTACCGTTCAGTTATCATACAAATAATTTCCCTGGGGTTTCATTGTAGATTCAATATTATGATATTGGTTGTTAAAATTTTGGAACGGCGGACCGTACAAGTATGGTATCAAGAAAGAGAGTGAGGTATTGGCGATGAGGGATAAGGTAAGGCAAGGGGCAAGTGCATGCATGTGTAAAGCAGAACTTTAAAAAGAAGAAGGGCAAGCATCAAGATAACAACGAAGGTGGTAGGCGTACGAAATTCGAATTCGAACTTTTGGAGGTCCGTCAAGGAGAGTAGGCGAGCAAGCGGGTCGTAAGGAGGAGAGGTAGATGGGAAGGTTGTGAAGAGACAAGGAAGGAAATTTGGAGGGTACTAAGGTTCAAAATATATGTGATGATGATATGAGAAGGAAAGGAATGGGACAGAAAAAGAGCGATATGGTGAGGGGGCAACGAATCAGGGGGTGTATAAAAGGTACAGTGCAGAAAAAGAGATGAAGCCTAGGTATACATCAGAAATACAGTGAAAGGTAGTAATACGATGAGGGTGGGGTGAATAACAAGAAGCATGACCACACATATGCACTCGAATTAAGCGTCTAAAGTGTACAGAAAACGTCAGGAACCCGAGAAACAGCGCAACGCAACAACTACCGCAGTGGTGGTACAGCCAACAGACCCCCAAGCAATATCCATGAAACGAGGAGCGCAACCAACGCCGAGCGCACGACGATCTCCCACTGCCCACGCATAATTACCGGGCTCAGGATACGCGTCAGCGGGACAGCAAACGCCGGCACCGCGTTGATCATCCTAAAGCCCTTGCGCGCCTTCGCCTCCGAGTCCTCCGTCTTCGAGTTTGGGTGGAACTCGGCCGACGGGCGTTTAGTAGTGGTAGGCGAGGCTGGACTCGAGCCAGACCAGTAAGGGCTGCTCGGATGCGGAGGTGGTGCACCATTAGGGCTTTCGGGCTCCAGGTATCCTGTTTGCAGACGCCATTTCGCGATATTGCATTTCTCTTGCATACGCGCCATGAAACTCGAAGGCGCGGCGGCCTGGGGAGGGGCGGGAACTTGCTGTGCGATGTATTCTTTGAACTGCAAGGGTGCTGGCCTCGGCGTCGTGGCTTTGAAGTTGGGTCGCGCGGGGAGGGAGTCGAAATCGAAGGGCGTTATGGACTGGTGCCGCGATGGCAGTTGCAGGGACCTTTCCAGATCTTCTTCGTCGTCTGCCATCTCGAACGGTCGGATGAAAGTTGCTGTGACAGTTGTTGGATCTAATGGATCCGCATTGTTTCTTTCGTCCTGCTTGTCCAGAGGGAAGGCCGTGTCCCGGTCGGAATCATACGCGTATGAATATATCACGTCGTCGTCAATTTCATCTGCATCGTAGTACGCGGGTGAGATATGGATACCGTCGTCTGTAGAGGTCACTTGTGATGATGTCAGAGTTGTACGCGTCGTAGCTGAGGAACTTGAAGAAATGCGAGTCAAGGGGGGATGGGGTCCCATTCCAGCAGGATGGATTGTCGCAGATTGTCGGGGGTGTTGCATGGGCAGTATCGAGTTAGTCATCGATACAGGGCGAGTACTGGGCGATGGACGTTTGTATGGCGGCAGTGGTTGGGGCTTGGAGATCGGCGGACGTGAAAGCTCGAACTTGCGTAGCTGTCGGAGGTCACCGAAAAAATAAACGCCGAGACAGATGCCATTGAGGGCAGAAAAGAGGACAGTTAGGCCAAACCAGAGCCCTGGTAACGCCGCCAGACGTGGCCAGCGCGAATTACCGCGCACAAGGTTGAGGGTGAGAGGCAAGAAAGCGCCGACGAGTGTAACCATGATACCAGCGACGATGCCACACAAGACGCGCTTGTTGCCCACATTGTTGAGTTGAGCCTGGACAAAGCGTCGAAGACTTTCACTGAGCATGCGATATGTCTCGAGTTCTATTTCGCGAAAGAGCTCTGGATCTGGATGTGGCGGGAGATTAGGGGCGTGGAAAGGTGCAAGGAGGGTTGTTGAGAGATTTAGTTCATATTCCAAGCCTGGAGTGAGGAAGGTCTGCTTGGCGCGTGCGTAGAACATAGCAAGATGTGAGGAGTGCTGAGCGAACCAGGGGAGTGGGTCGTTTGCCGACGTGTTCCGGCTTTGGAACGCTGATTGCGACTTCCATTGATTATATCTTTGCTTATACTCTCGAAGCCAAAGGGTAAAGTAGCTGAAGTGTACGGGGTTAACGGAGTGATGAAGAAAGCTGAGGTTACTTACAGGTTTTCAGGGCTCATCTCAACAAAGAGAAGCCATTCCTGATAATCAAGTTAACCTTGTTGCAGTTTGTATTCGCAGTGAGTGTCATTACCTCAAAGTCCTTGAGGCCTAAAATTATGGTCGGCATTGTACTTGAGAGCAAAAGGACAGAGAGTCTCACCAAGTGGGGGAAGATGTTGCCTCTCCAACACATCTTCAAGGCGAACGTCGCACAAGGGTGTTACTTTGAACGACAAATATAAGTACTGCAGGAACCCAAAATAAAATAAAACACACCTGCACAGGACCTAACTTTTCCTACAGCAGGGGGCGGGTTACAGAGACGAAACTAGACGATTTTTGTAAGAGGAACACGGAAAGATGGTGGTGAATTGACGCACAGGTAAGGAGAGGACGGCCTTGAGGGATATTTGGTATGTTTTTGGCTGTGTTTGAGTAAACTTTTCATGGCGGCGAGAGGCCATTGGAAGGAAGGGGGGGGAGGAAGGCAGCGAGGTTGCCTCGATCCCTCATAATAAGGAGAGGTACATGGGGAAATATAGAAATCCCAGCCCCGTCAACGAACCGAACTGGCCGTCTATCGGCATCCGATCAGATCTTCAACGCTGCAACTGCCCCAACTTCAACATGTTCAAACGTTCACTCGTCATCTCCTTGGTCGAAATTAAGAAACAAAAAATCCCTAACACGACCGAGGCCAGCAAGCCCACATCCATCTTATCCATCTTATCCATGCTCCTCCCGGTTCCTCGGAGCTTCCGAAGGCTGTTTTTTTTTTACTCGCACGCCTCAAATATTTCGCCCTTCAATCGTTAAAATTGTGGCTCAAACTGCATCATTAATTTCATTTTCACTAGGCCGTCTTTTTCCCAAGGTTAGGCCGAAAGGTTCCGCTTTTCATCTAGCAAGCGCTTTGATCTACTGTCTGTTAGCTTCTTTAATCAAGTTCTAGACTCTTTGATTCAGCTTTTTCAGCTTTCAGTCCTTGATGAAACACTTGGATAACTGACGGCTGGTAGACACCTCCCAATCAGTCGCTAAAGCAAAACTAAACGTTGAACGGAACGTTAACAGTACGTATCCATCGTCTCACATGAGCAAATATTATCACTTTGCAAGCCTCCGCATTGGGAACTGTTTGTTCTTTTCACTCCCGAAAATTCCCATCGATTACGCACGGAGATTCGCCCTGAACGATAGTACCTCTGACATCTCTTCAGGAAACCTATTTCTTGAGGATCAAATAACCGCTCGGACAGAAAGATAACGGATATGTGGATCATCACGGTCCAACCTATATTCAGCGGCCGCCACTTCCTGGGTGCGAGAAGAAGATTATTCGGACGAGGAAGAACGCCTGGGAATGTAAGCTTTTGAAAGAAATGGGGTGCAGAGTACAGAACCATTCATCCATGATCCATCTGATTATCTTACTTAACATATCAGACCTTGGCGTTCCCATCTGTCACTGATCTTGGCATGACGATCTTAGCGGCACACTTTTGTAAGTCATGCATTAATCATGGTGTTATTAAGACCTGAAATTATAAGTTAAATTTCAGCCTTTGTATGTGCGAAACCAAAGCAGAAGTATAGGGACGGTGTGTAAAAAGTGTCATCGCGAATGAGCTTTGAAGCTTTGAGAGAACGGCTTCAAGTGAAGCACCCTGACATACCGTTATCAATGAGCAAATGGCAGGTATACTGGAACCGCATCCACCCCCACCGGCGTTTGGCTAAACTTTGTGCTGGACCGCGTGAGATCCCGTTTACATGAGCCTGGAATAAAGTTGGACATCGACAAATTTGGCGTCCAATATATTTCCTGCTTGGAGTCGTTGGAGCTTCACCATATGGTGTTCGTTCCCACACCGATAACTATTTCTTTTGACTGACCTATTACATTACACATTGCGAAGGACTCCGGGAGGGCTCGAAAAGGCGAACATCTTCACACCACTGTCAAGGAAATGTTGACGCCATCTGTTCAATCACGAAGCATGAAGAAAATTCGACAAGTCGCCGAATCTTCTTAATTCCACGCGGTTTAATCGTCCGAGTCGAGTTGAAAATAAACAATCAATCAATCAACTCGGGCAGGCACTACAACCTCCTACTACATGATGAATGCCAAACCATTTATCGAACAGAACGGAGGATGAACGGAGGATTCTTGTTTCCTTTGACTCCATAATGAGTGGTGTTTCGAGCCCTTGGACAAGGCTCCCACGTCCGTGCCATCTATTCATGAAGACCGTGACCGAATCGCAAACCGGACAGAGAGTATTTCTCACCTCGCGCTTCCACTCCCCTAGGTAGCTCTCGGGTTTCGGTCAGGGAGCCGTTATTTTTTCACTATCTGCCGTTATACTTACTATGTTTCGCTGTGTTTATAGGCCCACCTTCTGCCAGTTACGTTGCTTTTTTCTTGATGCGTGCCAATGAAGCCAGATTAAAATATAACTGAACGAGGCTGAGCTGGGTGGTTCAGTTAATGTTGTAGACAACCAGGTCCTGACTTTAAAGTTTGATTTGTTCTTCATCAAGCTATGTTTAGCAATTTTGATCGGGACGCCTCACATACAGATTCCAACATGTGCAAATGAGTGTCCACATCATATTCTCCCTTTATAAAGGTCCAAAGCCGCATACATGCATAGAAATGCACTGTTGACATTTTGGGCTTTTCTTTAATCCATTCATTTATTCAAACCGTTCCATCATTCAAACCATCTCCCTCATCACACTGTAGATCTCAGGGGCTGACTGTGCGCTGTTTGCGCGCCCCGGCTCCTCTGAATTACATATGTCCGCGTAACTGGTTTGATTGGTATTGACTGGACGCATGTTTACTCGCTTGAGGATCGGCAATAGCTATTTGAGGCCATCGGTCAAGTCGGCCCAAGCCGTGGTTATGGACTTTGATGAGATACTGGCAGACACACCAGGGTGAGAGTAGCGGAAGAGTACTTCCAAAGTAATTATTGAATTCAACCGTGAGACCGTCACCATGCCGCGCCCTCGTTTGAGCCCATCATATAGATTATTGTCAAATTATGGATCCAAACCGACTACGGGGCCTAGAGTGCAGTAGCGACCTTCATCTCCCTCCTAGCCGACCACTCGTCCTCTAAAATAAAGTATCTCTCCAGGAACCTTTCAGCCACACGATTTTTCTATGTCGACCTTCCTCTACGAATCCCCTATACAGAGCACGGCAACGGACATTAACGGACATCAGTGGCTGATCAACCGAAAATAGACGCAGACTCACAAGCGCCGGTAGAGCGCCATCGCGCGCTCGTTTCCCTCGAACACCGTCAACGACACCCGATGCATATTCATCGACTCAAATGCATAATCAATCAAGAAATCCATAACTTCAAACCCGTATCCTTTGCTCCAATGCTTCGGCAACAACGCAATGCAAATCACTGCATTCCGATTCTTTGGCTCCATCGGCCCGACGAAGCTGCTCAGCCCAACGAACTCGCCCGTCGCTTTCTCTTCCACGACGCAGGATAGGACACAGGAGTGGATGAACGCGTAGATGGTGTCGATGTAGCTCGCGTGGCGGGGGACGATGTACCCCTCGGTGATCCATGGTGCGACAAGCTCGTCGTTGTAGAGTGCCAGGAGGTTGGCTTCGTCGCTTGGTTTGGATGCGCGGAGACGCAATCTTTCGGTGGTGAACATTTTGAGGTTGGCTGGTACGCTTATAGAATATCGTTGAGGGTCAGATAGTTCGCGGCGACTTCTATACATCCCATCCTCGCATGGTGACTCAAATAGCGCTACCGCAAAATCTTGGCGCAGAATTGGGATAGGATGACACATCAATTGGTATAAAATCTCGAGGGGCGAGAGTTTGGTTGAATAATACAACAGTGGTCTACAAAAGATACACATCTTTTCACATATTATACATAAAAGCAAGAAAGGGCCAAGCATCAAGTCCAAACTACCCGTTAGTAAAGCTCGAGATCGTGTCTAAGGCCGGAGGCGGTTTCCTAGAGCTGTAGAGAGGAGATGTCGATCCCAGTGAGAGAATCCCTGACAATCTGTTATCGAGACATCTACCAATGTAAAATCTGGACATGTCGCATCGGCCCATTTGACGCGTTCTGTGAGAGCGTCGACGATGGCCTTCCCGGTAACCCGTTGACAATTTGTAAGTCTAAATTTGCGAAGTCGCGGCAACCGCAAGTGCGTTGCAGCCCCGTCCTGGGATTTCACTGGGCGAAGAAAGCCCAGGACCTTGTCTGACATGTCGGAGGCGACGATATGAAAAGCTTCGAGGAAGGCGAGTCTGTCAAAGACGTATCGGAAGTCTTTGGTACGCATATCACAAAAGTCCATCTCAAGGATGCGAATCGGCGGGCTGGAACGGTTGATTAACTTCCGGAGTCCCATGCCCGTGGCCTTGTCGCTCCACGGTGATTGGGAAAAGTCGCGTGCTTCGTCCTCGCTGTCTCCGTCATCGTGGTGTTCGCCATAAAGTTGGAAGTCGACATTTGTGTGGGACAGGAAGAGATATTCCAATCGAGGGGTGTCTAGCGACGAAAGCAGCGCGCGAATAAAACACGTATTCTTCAGATGAAGAGTGACGAGATTTGGGAGGCGGATAATGGGCAGAGGATAGTCGATAGGCCCGTCGTGTGCCCAACCGGATAGGAAGAAAGACTCCAATTCCGGACATGCGGTCAAGAATTCGAGGATATACTTTGGCTGCGTGTGTAAGCCCGACAGCCCACCCTCGGCTATTGTTACGTGTACAAAATGGAGAGGAGGGAGCAAGGTGGGGGACGGGAGCCTCGCCACCCAGAGGTTTAGCGCGAAGCTAAAGTTTTGGCCAGGACTACTGGGGGTAAATGTAATCCTAGGTTCGTCATCGTCAAAGTCGTCTTGGTCGTAATCATGCATGAAGAGGTGAAGGTGGGTTAGCTTCTCTGGTGTGAGGTCCAAATGGTCAAGAACGTGTTCTTCATCTCGTTTCCCTCTCAGCTGGAATGACCGCCATCGGTCTATGGAGGGCAATAATGGTGAAAGATGAGGAAGGATTAATTCCGAGTCATCTACGTTGAGCTCGATGTCGTATTTGAGTGGCCGCGACCTCTCCGTCCATAGTTGTGCCTGTTGTTCTGAAAGCGCGCCAGACCCATACCCCAACATTATTGTTTGCCACAGCCGCGGAGAAGTGTCGACTAGTTCCTTCCACCAACAAGACACCTGGCGCAGTGTGAGAGGGGTGAGTCCTGCGTTTGCAACGCAATATGCAAACACCTCAATGAGGATCTCGGGTGGAAGACTGGTGATTGGTGAGAAGCTGGATTCGACTCGGGCAAAGAGCTCGATGCGTGATAGCGGTATATACATGGTCATAGTCATTGTGTCGGACATTTTGGTGTGAGCGAGGATAAGTAGGCGCCGTGGGATGCAGAGCCAATGCACTGGGTATGGTTGGTGTGCCGCAGAGAGAGCGTGGGAATAAATAGCTTCAAGCGCGTTCCGATGTATCGCCGTAGATGTGCAACGTTGACCTTCTCATCTAATTTTTGTTTCTCCACGATGTGGGAAGACTCGCGCTTCGAGTCCCTAAGCCCGATGGGGTATCGATGTTGCAACCGAAGAGAGTGATAATAATTAAGCCATGACGAAGGAACAGGTGGAAGAGCCTAAGGGCTGGTCATCGATGACTTTTCGAATTGGAAAGGAAGCACCGTCTTGTATTGAACCCATAAATTTGTCTTCATAACATCGATAAATGCGAAAGAATGGTTTTGAAACGATGGCAAAGGTGCATCACGGTGTTGGCCCCACAAAGGAGCAACAAGCTGACTAATCTTAGCGTATTTTGATCTGCTGTACAGTTTTGCGGGGATACCCGAAGCCCCACGGCGTGGGACGACCCAAAGTAATACACACAAAGCCGTCAACGTCGTGCACGCCCACCCCCGTGTCTCTTTCCTCAAGAAAATTACCTCAACATGCCGGGAGTACGAGACGTTAGGTTGGATGCTCCCCCTCCGATTTCAATGAGCTCAAAGTCCTAATTCTCCATGTTTATTCGTCTTTAGCGCAGATGAATTTATTGTTGCTTATGCTTCGCATCTGAAGCGCTCCGGAAAGCTGGAGGTCCCATCATGGGTCGACCTCGTCAAAACTGGCTCCTTCAAGGAACTTGCACCCTATGACCCTGATTGGTACTATGTCCGTGCAGGTGCGTACTCTGAAGTTTTTGAAAGTCTGAACTACCTTGTTCATCCACTTGCGATTCAGCTGCCGTTGCTCGTCACATATACCTTCGCAAGGATGTTGGAATCGGTGCCCTCATTAAACTCCATGGCGGGCGCAACAGACGCGGCAACCGACCCTCCCATCATGCCGACTCATCTGCCTCCGTCCAACGCAAAATCTGTCAATCACTGGAGAAGATCGGTGTGCTAGAGCAAACAGGCAATGGTGGACGGAGAATCTCCCAAGACGGACAACGTGATTTGGACCGAATTGCCACCGCTGTTGTTGAGGAGAACAAGGCGAAGGAGGAGGATGATGATGATGAAGAGGAGGAGGAAGAGGAGGAAGAGGAGGAGGAGTAAATGCGTCGGCCACATCGTCACCCGCACGTATGATCTTGCATGTTTTCTCTCATCAGTGTATTCAGCATGCGACCACTAAAATAACGCTTTTCTACACATCACCGGACCCTCGCAGTGGCTTTGTGTCTCTGCCCTTCAGCTAGAACATCAGTTTCGATTTCTTTTTTTTTCATTTCATTTGAGCCTGATCGCACACGAAAACTGTAGAGTTGTGCTGAAATATGTACCCTAGGTTCAGCGCGTTTACATTCCGGTTAGTATTGCGCTCTCGAGGTCGCGCGTGGCACATCTGGAATCGGCTATGATCGAGGTTCTCTTGACCCGACAGCAAACACGGAAGAAGATAACAACAACAGACTTCGTGGTAGTTTCATTGGTGGATTGTCGAGGCCAAGACAGATTCGGGTCTCATATGTTTCAGGACCCTTCATTTGCCTTAAATAAACAATTGGGGCGGACAGACCAATCCATCTCATACACCCCGCACCCATACCTCTCGAAGAACCCATCGACCACCATGCCCTACCGATCGCTTATTGGGAAGACGGCACCTGTGATTACACTTCCTAATTACGACGGAAAGTCGTACACGTTTACACCTGGCGAGAAGGGGGTCCCAACTGCCCTGTTTTTCTATCCCGAGTCAGGTATAATCGGAACTCACGAATAACAAGCTCTATGTTGATTTTTCTCTCCCGTAAAGGCTCTCATTGGTGTACGAAGGAGGCCTGCCAATTTCGTGATGCCATCGCAGGTGGGGTCCAAGATCGAAACACAACGCTCAATGCTAACCATTTCCGCAGAAAAGGACACCTTCAAGCCAGGTAAGGTCCAAATAATTGGCATTAGCCCCGATCCTGTGGAGAAGCAGAAATTGTTTGTTGAAAAAGAGAAGTTGACGGTATGCCATGGGATAGACCTCGTCTCCGTGTGTGAAACTGATTCTGATATATTAGTATCCTGTCCTCAGCGATGTGAATAAGGAGGCCGTAAAAGCTTACAGTATTGGGAAAGGGATGCTGGGCCTTGTCTCGGTTGCTCGCGTTACCTTTATCATTGACAAGCATGGGATTATCCGGTGGGTCAGGCTTTAACCATTGATGGAGATTCTTATGCAGATGGTTTTTTTTATCCACCAGGGATGGTTTAGACGCTACCATGAATTTCAGCGCGCATTCCAAGTTTGTGGAGAAGTGGTTGCATAGGCTTGACGAAGAAGACATGGCTAAAGCATCAGCTCCTGTAACGACGACGGCTGAAAGTGGTACCTCAGCCCCTGCCACCACAACCACCTCCACCACAATCCCTGCCACTACAACCGCAGCCGGAGTTCCAACTGAGATTCCAGCCAAAGTTCCAACGGAGGCTCCGGCGCTAATTTGAACAAGGGATCTCCAGGAGATGCGTTTGTCGAGAGAAATAACTTGTTTATTTTGTATAATTTGCATGTTTCGATTTCGTTTGTTGCCAGGAAAAACTGGTTATATCAGTTCCATTCTTAGACTCGAAACCAGTCCCTATAGCTTCAATACTTCTTCGGGCAGCCGGATAGTGATTTTTCTGAAAACGGATAGGGATTCGGAGGCAATAGTCCGGTATGTTATTCTGGCTATTACCTCCGAAAATCCTTCCCAATATAGCTTGCCCATAATTGATGCGGTTGATGTGTGATTCAAACTCCGCTCTCCCCTCAAAGATAGTGTTTGATATAAACGCTCGTAAGCCTGATAATAAGATAAAAAGGTGTAGTATCTTATAAATATTCAAAATATATCAGATCCAAAATTTGAAGGTGAAATACGCAAAATTACACACGCAATTCAAGAAACATGCTAAAATGATGATCATGTTCATTATAATCTTTGTATTACCTAGAAATTTTGCTTGGATTGAAGGTGAGATTCGGACTCGTACATGTCATGCAAAGTAATGGCCCACAATTGACAAGTGGAACTTAGCTATATTTACAGTAACTTACCTATGAAATGTACGACCCTCAATGTATTACTGCAGACATTCAATGAGATGCTATGTAAAATTTTATAAGATCATGCCCCACATCGTAGTGCTACAGGGAATTTGTGCTAGCACTATGTGGTAATTTAGGTCTATGGATGCTATGGGAATTTATGTGATTACTATAGGAATAATGATTTTGCTGTGCTTAACTATGACTAAAAATCATGTTTTGCTGATGCCGTGCCAGTGCAAGATGGCGGTGAATAGAGGATCTTGAGGGATCCACTTCCGCCAAGGTGTCGAGAAAAAGGGCAGAGAGCGAGGGTTTTTCATCGCCCTCGGTGATATATCGATAGACCCCAAGTAGCAAACTCATGTTATCTGCGGCTCTTCCACACCAAAACCCCACCGTTCAGCATTACCATCATCCCAGGACTCGCTCTCGTTACCTATCGTGTCCACGAATTTCAAGCGTTTCGTAGCAGCTGTATTTTGGTTTCAGAAATGGGTTGAGGAAATTGTACTTTGGACGGTTATTTGGATGGCGGCCTATTCATTCGTCTGTGCATTCCATCTCCCAGTATACTCGAATTTCTTGCTGACAGCTCCAAGGCTTCTTCCCTTGGAGATGCCGCATATCATTTTGATTGGTGTCATCCACAATCTGCAGAGGATCCCATCTATTCCGCACAGTCCATTCCACCCCCTCAACCAGCAACGGAAGGCTCCGTTCCATGGCAAGCCAATATTTGGGAATCCAAAATTTAATAGGCGCAATGTAAGCTTGGTTTTTTCATTTTGCCCCATTCTTGATTCTGACTTCTGAATCAGAGCTGACCTCAATGACCTCGTCGCACCACATGTCCATCATTTATGTTTGACGCCCCAGCACCTATCCAGCACTCCTCAAGGCTGTGGAGAAGCCACTTTCCGCCTGCTCCAGTTTGCTTGATATGAGTATAAATTGTGTGCGGCCATTTCAGGACATTCATTGGTTTAGAACCCTGTCCCATTTGAATGCCACTCCATTCCCAACAACGTAGATTCCCCTCCTCCTCTTCACCCTCTGAGAGGAAGCAGGTGGTAATTAACGACTGTATTACATATCATTCTCTCCCCACCATAGTATCTTCGCTAACACAAGCCTACTTTGTGAAAGTGTCACGCCAAATTCCCTTTGTTATATCTCTACTTCGAGAGGGGCCATCGAACAAATCCCACACGTTCTCGCAATGGATCTTGGTACTCGTGGTGGTATACCGTATAAAGCTGAACACCATAGCGCCTGGTACCGTTGATAGTCCGATGTTTTGCGAAGACAAATTGAAAAAATCCTCGACTCTGTCGCGACACAAAAGCCATCTCGGAGACTTCCGAAGTGGGCATCAACGTGCTATTGGGTGGTCAACCTGCTGTTAACTTGGTTCATCAGGCGTCAAGTGGTCGTTGGTCATAAATTATTCCACAAGAGAGAACCCCAAGAAGAGTTAGAATGCTGCAGTCGAGGGGCCAGCTCACCGGACAGTCTTGGCACAGTCATCACGCTGCCGATCCAACTTGCACAGCCATTGGGCCTAAACATATGATGCTCTATGGCCGACATACAGTATCAGCTCAGCATGGACAAGGGCAGGGCCGCGCCGAGCCCAACGTAGAGCCAAAGGTAACGTTCGTACTCATGACAAAACGGACTCAAAGAGCAATTATGAACCTATTGAGGTACTTCCTAGCGATTCGCACTACCTGACATCCTGCAACCCACTACTAACAGCTAAAGCAACTACAACGAACCATTGATGACTGTGCTTCAACGATGGACAGATTTTTGTTTTGCGGCGATGGCATCTGCCATCGAGCCAATATAATCCTTCACCGCAGCCCACTTCAAGGTTGCGATTGAGTCCAATTCCTTTCCCAAACGCTGGTCCACTGTAACATTAGATGATGCAACAATGCGCAGGAAAGAGGGAGTCTCGCGCTGCGACTCAATTGGAGGCGGTTTCGGTGCACTGCGAAGCTTCTGAAGATAAGCATCGATCACTGGTGTGTAGACCTTGTCTCCCAATATCTTTTCAAAGTACGTCCAGAGGTCCTTGGATAGGTCAGGGTATGACATGGGGGCATATTTATCTCTTTTTCCGTCTTTTTTCTGCAAGAATAAAAATGAGACTGAGCGCTTATCGGGATTCAATGCCGAAATGTACCACCACCGTATAGAAGTAATCAGGAGCCACAGAATTGAGAGCCTGTACCCACGTCTCCGTCTTGAGAGTTGGAGATCCTTTTGCTTGCCATGAGGCGCCGATTAGTTCGCCTGTCTCCTCTTCTTGGAAGAAATTCATCAGATCTGGCCCGCAATTGACGTCCGGGAAAAGGGCGGCTTTCCCGCATGGATCCTTGAAGAACGCAAGGACGTCGGCAGGATTCACAGCATTGAAACCAATCTGGTCGGAACTGCCTGCCGTCCACGATACGGGGGAGCACCGCATCACACCATCGGCATCCCGCCGCAGTGAAACCAACCGAACCTTTCTCGACCCCACAGTTGAAGCCTGGGGAAAATCGAAGACTTTGTTTAGAGCAGTGAATGTGTTGCCAAACTTTTCCACCAACGCCACCAACACCACCTCCTCGAATATATAGCCGATCCCCGATCGTTCAAGAGCGGAAGCAAGCAAATTGGAGATCCACGCCCTCCTCGATGTCCAATGCCATTTCTCAAAAAGGCACCTGAGATATAGGATAATCAATGGCTCGTCGATATACACCTGATGATTGCCTTCAGCATTAAAATCATCGGGTGGAACCTTGGCGAGGTGTCCAATACCAAACCCAATGATGTCATGCATTTGGTGTTCGATGGGAATGGAAGTGGGCTGACCACAGATTGTCCAATGCATGACGACATTGATCAAGCACTGCACCAATCCTTGTTCTGGGAGATAACCTGTTAAACAAGCCGCCAATTGACCCAAAAAAATAATAATACGGACTTGTAGGATCGTTCACGATGCGATCGGCTGAACCAGGTGGTCCATAACCGTCGATTCTTTCCATCAAGTCGGGTGGGATCGGATCCTCTTCTTCCTCCAAGTCCAGTGCATCTGTGAGTGAGAAGCCAGTTGTTCGCTTGACGAAAGCGGAAAAAACGCGGTGGCGTGGGGGATTTTCTGATATGAGTAGGAGCTCAATGAAGCTAGCTGTGGGGCGATGGCTAAAATTTCATACATCGGCATAGATCAAACAGATCCTGAACAAATACACACCGTCCGCGGAACCAATACAGTATGCGCTCCAACAAACGCGCATCAGAGGTATTGTCTTGAGATAGTTGCAAATAGCGGAGAACATACTCCCTCTGGAATGGCTCGAGGAACCACCCAGTGTCTGTGAAAAATTTGATGCCCTGAGGCCGTCCTGTATTCCTCCAGGCACTAGAACTGATAGAATTCCTCACTACTTCCGTCGACAATCCCGTGCCGGAGAGGATAATTCCTTTGGCCCATGAAAACGAGTCAAGGAAGACATAGAGCTCGCGAAGAATGGGGCGCAAATCCAACCCGGTGCTAGAGCGGAAGTGTTCATCTAAGTGGTCTGCGGCCTCCTGAGCTTCATCGATTATGGCAAAATATTGTGGTTCGAACCCTTGAGAAGGGAAGAGATCCGGTCGTTGAGAACTCAGCTCAAAGAGCGTCTCGTCGATAAAAGAGAGCATGACGTCGGTGTCGGCATCACGGAGACTCTGAAAGAGTTTGACAAATATGTCCTGATCGGAATGGGAATAGAAGACCGGAAGATGGGCGGGCATAGCTTGGAGGAGCACCCATCGCCGCCGGGCCACCTTTATATCCACAGGATTGGGGAGACGGCGTACAAACTGGTGAAGGGTGAAGATGCGGGTGCATAATAACATTGCAAAGACACGTTTTGCGGCATCTCGATTCTTCTGGAGGTTCTGATTCCAGCTACTCATCGATTGCAATGTTTTGACTGCGGTCTCAAAATCGCGAGAACCGGATACGGGCCCTTTATTTTTGGTAGAGCATGAAATATAAAATCCCCAGTGATCGCAGAGACCTTCGAGCAACAGACGGGTCTTGCCAGCACCCGAGGTTTCGAACAATTGACTGCAAGAAGACAATTAGATATTATCATGCAGATATAATTCAGAATTACGGACGTGGTGCCAGGACGAAACAGGCGCTCGACCCGCTCCTGGTCAGTATACTTTCCGAGATCATGGAGGAGAAGATGTGGCTCGGTCGACATTCTCAATCCAGGAACAGTGAGCTTGTCTTTGGGATCGACAGAATCGAGGTATCCGTCTAGGTTCCCCATGGCCAGATATTCAACGTACTGTTTGAACGATTCGAATGCAAGAGCTATCCTGTCTTGCATATCCGCTTTAGATAACCGTGGGGGTGATTCTGCCGAAGAACGTTCACAATCACTCAAAATAGGAATCACACAACGTACCGGGAGGGGTCGGTCCAACATAGGTCTTATTAGACGAAGGAGTGTGTAGTGATTGGCTATCCTCGAAACGAGGTCGTTTATACGCACCCTGATCTGTGAATAAAAGATGTCATCAGAGCGACGGCACGCAGAATAGTGATGGCAATAGGATGACGGGTTGTCCAAGTGATCGAGAACATGACGAAATGGGGATGGAGGACGAGGGCAAGTGGAAAAACAGCGGGTAGAAGGCGGAAATTGCATTGTTAGCGTGTAGTTGAGTCAAGTTGGAAAAGTGGACAAGAGAACAACGTTAGCAGGGCATATAACGACAAAAAGAACCACATAGGACTCACCAAGCGGCTTTTGCACGATGATGTGAAGACCCTTAGGAGGTTGCTCAGAGAATATATCCAACACACTGTCCGAGGGGTCCTCCAGTTCTGTGGCAAATTGCGAAAGGTCTCCTAGACCATTGATGCGTTCAATAAGAGTCTTCGCTGGTTTTATGGACACGGGATCATGGAGCTGGCAATAATGTTCTAGCTGCAAACTAGACAGTTGCGACTAAAGCGGCTCACTTTCCACAGTACAAGGCCTTGGCCATTAACATCACGAAGAGGACCGTACTTGCGTACGTCCCAGATGTCTTGTTTCAGGGTAGATATATCCTTGCCAGCGGAGACAGTAACACCAAACGGGTTGGTATCACCCTCGATTAGGCAGAAGAGCACACGAGTATCGTTTTCCATCAGAGACAAAGATCGGAGAAGGCGAAAGAGAAGGCGAACGTTGAAGGTGAATGCAGATGAGTGGCATTCGGAGGTTCTAAACTTCTCATCCCTGTGTCAGATGGACTGTATTTGATTATATCTAATCTGATCTACGGTTCTACTACTGATAACTGTGACTTGCGACCAGCTATCCTATCCAGACAAAGTTCCTCCTGAAATATAGCGCAGCATCAGCGTAGCAGCCAGTATCTTCAAGGAATCTAACGAAGCAACCTTGAAGCAACCCAGAATATCCAAAGCCAGGCGATACTGAATAATACTTATAAGGTAAATGTGCCTTATAAATGAGAAAATCATGCTCCAAAGCAGCGATGTAAACTCTCATACACATATCCATTGCCAACCTACATAGAATCGATACCCCTCTCCAAGTTCCTCTCTAGCCCCTTCTCTTGGTCGTATTTTTTTTTCCGTTTGCATGCATCCAAGGGTAAACCATTTGAAATCCCCGAGGCAAAGACTCGTTCCCGGATCTCGTGTTAACCGGATACAACATACCGATACCCGCTTCAGAAGGATACCAACTATTTTCCTTTCCCCTCCATACCACACGAAAACTCAATCGTTTTCGACCTCAATACCCTCTACAATGCCAATTGTGACGTCTCTGACAAAGGCGCTCGGGATTAGAGTGTGCGTATCCTTTTCAGGTGGATACTGGGTTTGTGCTAACGGCGATGTGGGGTTATTTATGCGGAATGAAGTCCTGTTATCCAAGGAGGAATGCAATGGTATGTCTTTACCATGAACTGTGTAGTGTCAGCATGCTCAATAGGGGTTTCCTTGCAGGGTTGGCGTCCCACAGCTCGCAAGTGCCGTCTCTGAGGCAGGAGGATTAGGTCTGTTACTGTCATCCTACACAGAAAATATCCTTATGCTGGGAATTGGCTTGTCACATCAATAGGTATCCTTACCGCACTCACCCAACCATCTCCCGATGCTCTCCGTGTTGCCATTCGAGAGACGCGCAAGCTGACCTCGAAGCCATTTGGTGTCAATATCACCCTCCTGCCTAGCATAAACCCGCCTGATTATGAAGGTTACGCTCGTGCGGCTGTCGAGGAGGGCGTCAAGATCTTTGAGACTGCCGGGAACAACCGTATGGCATCTCTTGTGTTTGTTATCTTGTAGTTTAATATTGATGATGCGGTCGTGTTCCTTGTTTTTTAGCCGGACCCCTGATCAAATACTTCAAGAATGAAGGGTGCTATGTGATTCACAAATGCACAACGATCAGACATGCCAAGGTCAGATTTTCTTGATTATCTTCAGAAAGTAAACCTTACGCATTGGTTGGTTTAGAATGCTGAAAAGCTCGGAGTGGATTGCCTAAGCATTGATGGTTTTGAATGTAAGTAGTCTAGTCTGCCTCTGTGCGTGATTTGTATTGACAGAAAATAAAGGTGCTGGCCATCCTGGCGAGGATGATATCGGTGGTCTGGTGCTGGTGAGTACAGCAGTCCGTCTCCTTCTTTGTCTTTCTTATATGTCGTCGATTTAGCTTGCCCGTGCCATCAAGGAACTCAAGGTCCCATTCGTGGCCTCTGGAGGTATTGCCGATGCTCGTGGGCTCGCGGCCGTTTTGGCGTTGGGCGCTGCTGTAAGTTTCTATTTATGTTGCGAACACGAGGAAGGATTCTAAAGCGGTCTTTCGCAGGGTGCAAATATGGGTAATTATCCTTCATCGTGGGGTGGTATTCTTATTCTCACAATATTTAGGTACACGCTTCATGTGCACCATCGAGTCGTTGAGTTTTTGACTTTTTTGGCTTTTGACATTGTTGACCATCATTTATCAGACCCATCCATCAAAACATCAAAGAAAAGATTGTTGCCTCGACAGAGCGTGATACTGTTCACATCTTCCGGACCCTCCATAACACCGCGCGTGTCTTTAAGAACAAGGTGGCGATGGAGGTCGTCACAATCGAGCGCCGCGGAAACGCCAAATTCGAGGATGTAAAGGACCTCGTCTCAGGTGCCCGTGGGCGTCTAGTGTACGAGAAGGGTGATCCGGACATCGGTATCTGGAGTGCGGGCATCGCTATTGGGCTGATTTACGATATACCCACTTGTGAAGAGTTGTTCAGGAGATGGGAGGTGGAGGTGGAGGAGATTGTGGGGGGACTGAATAAGGTTGTGATTTCCTCGAAAGCGAAGCTGTAATATATAGAGGATACGATGGGGTGAGACCTGGCCCTGGGCACCCCGCTGGTTACCCCCCGTTCGCGGGTTGGGCACGTAACCAGCTAAATACCCCAACCCCGAGTGAAGTCCGTCGGTAAAAACCCCATTCGCGGGTATAGGGTTTCTGGCCCTCAATCGGGGAATCTCCGGATTTGATCAGAATTGATGTACCACGGCGCTAATCAGTCTCTATCTCATTCCACAACGTTAATAAAATTATCATTCCTCCACCGTCGTCTGAGAGTGCCCTGCATACGCTCTGCAAATACTTCACTCAACGCTCTCTCAACAAGTTGTTAGTGAGACCTTCGGCCGGCATCGGTGTTTCAACATGGGTGGGCCAAGGTGATTCAATCATCTGGCCCCCTGGGCCTCCTCTCAACGGATGATGTGGAAGATAGGCCAGACCATTGTCCTCGACAGCCTAAGGTGAGCTTTAATTCTTTCCTTCCTCCTTGTCTGCCTGATTCTCTACTGCTAGTGGCAAATCATGCCTGTAACATCACCAGCTCGTCGCCGGCTCGATAATGTCAATGCCAGCTCCAACCCCAGCACATCGCCGAGGAGAAAACGTACACGCATTGAGGGCCCTGAGGCTTCTGTCCAACCCATCCAACCACTCACGACAACCTCACCCCAGTCGCCTGAGACAACCTCAATCTCGAACTCAATTATCCAAGATGGCGATACCGATACCGACTTCCCTGTAGATCCAAATTTTGTTTCTGGTGCAACCCAAGGTTCAACGACTGCACCTGATGATCACACCGACACTCCTGCAACTAATTCAAGTCCCTTGCATACCTCTCTTCTTACCGACATTCAGCACACTGCTCATCTCAACCGACTCGCTCTGCAAAAACAAATGACAGAAGGCAAGGGAACCGAGGATGCGTACCCTCGGCATGTCAAAAATTATGAAACCTTCTGGAACCAGGATCAAGACCGTCGAGTGAAGGAGAACCCGAATCACTGCCGGATTAGTGCACATCCAATCATAGGCGAGAAAGTCGCGATCTTTCTCGAACACGAGAGGACTCGTAATAAGGTACCTATTTCAACTTGACGATATTGCTATATCTACCATCTGATGATATCCTCAGCGCAATAATCGAGGCCATGAAATCAGTGGGTCTTCCATCGGCAAAGAGAGCATCAAACAAACGATCAATGCACTCCAGCGGTTCATGAAAGACCACCAGCACTTGCCAGAGTACCAGAGCTGCCCTGAAACACGGATGGCACTTCGAGACCAAGAATGGGTCAAAGTATACGAGACCGCTGCCAGTGCAAATGAACCAACTCGCATTAAGAACGCACATGCCTTGAAGTCGAAGGGAACATCAGCTGGTGAGTTTTCATGGTGTAGTTCTCTACAAGCCTGGGTTTAACATGATCAAATTTTCTAGATACGTACACCAAAGAAGAGATGGTTCGGATGTCCACATGGGCACTACAAGCATTTGGTCCCTCAAAGGCTCACGTCCATCTTGGAATTCGCGACCGTGCCATGGTCCTTCTTTCAACCAACATCGCTTTCCGGGGTGATAGCACACGGCGGTTACTATGGTCCGATTTATTTAGGCTCAATTTACCGATGGTGACAATTGGGCCAGACGCAGAGCTTCCTGTACATTTTAATTTTTATATTCATGCTTACTGGGGACCTGCCATTGACTCCTGTTCTCTACAGGCGCTTATGGTCCTTGCTGACCAAGCAAAAACCAATGGTACAGGCCGTGTTGATGAACACGGCCTTTTTCGGCATCGGTATGCAGAGCTATGTGGAATTGGTGGCCTTGCATTTTACCTCTTCAGCTACTTTCACATTCTGTGCAAGACGCCGCCACAATTTTCACCTGATTTTGCTGATTGTAACCATGGCGAATATGGCCGACGTGACTGGTATAGAGTGCTCCTTTTTCCAGGGAAGGACAATGTAGAAAAAATGAGTGGGACAAATCCAATGACGTATGAGAGTATGCAGGCCATCAGTTCCCAACCTCTTCTTTCTCTATTGCTAATTTTTTCTTGATATAGATCACCGAGAAAGGGTGTTGTCGATGCATCGCAAAAACAATGTTGACATTTCAGCAGTCACCCATGGAGGACGGTTTTACACAGCAGACAAGGCTGGAAACCATGGCGCAGCACGCCCAGAGGTCAAAGCGCTTGGAAATTGGAGCACTGGGGACCCTTTTGATGATGTCTATAGCAGAGGCCCTCCAAGGAGAGCAATGCTCGCTTCCTCAATGTTCAATGCAGATAAACCAGAATCGTATGTTCTTCCACGTGGAATTCTAGGTGCTTTTTCTTTTTTTCTGAACAATCCCTTGGATTCACGCTCAAGATGATAATTTTTGTTGAATTTCTAGCCCCTCCGCAGGCACTCCTTGACTCTATATTTCCTTGGGTTGAAGAAGAGCAAAAAGCATATGAAAAGCGGCTTGCAGATCATGGCCGAAAGGCTACCGATTATGCACTTAAAAACTTCCTTGAGGTTCTTGTGTGGTTTCGAAGCATCTGTCGGAAATTCCCGATCGCCGCTACAACGGCCGGGCCGTTATGTGATGTTCAACCGGCATTACAACGGCTCAGGTAGAATTTGATCAGCCGTCGACTGCCGTTAAACGCCGTTTTATGCCGGTTGT
>Ga0307517_10003934_pt1 | contig 23006 bp, 25 predicted proteins | sample 23_EM_MG_FD_194515 | JGI IMG/M metagenome (GOLD analysis project Ga0307517, IMG submission 194515) | Populus trichocarpa ectomycorrhiza microbial communities from riparian zone in the Pacific Northwest, United States - 23_EM | ecosystem: Host-associated > Plants > Roots > Unclassified | place...
ATGTATTTTTTTACCCTTGTTGATTTCATTGTACTGATTAAACTTGTCTAGTTCCATGTTCTCCGTCGTCAAATCCACCGTGATTTCCGTAAACCTGTACGTTATTCATATCTTTTTTAATGACCTGAACAAACAAACCTCCATTAGCTCATCTTGTTCTTCTCAAAAAGTCTCCTGCGTCATCCAAAAGCACGTTCCGAACTAGACGAAATGGTCAACGACACCCAATTCCTCCGATACCTCCCCGAACCACACGACCCCTCCTCGCTCCTCCCCCCCGACCAAATCAAGCGCCACATCCTCTGCACCGGCCAAGTCTACTTCACACTCACCCAAGCGCGGGAAGACCTCGGGATCAAAGACATCGCCATCAGCCGCATCGAACAGCTCTCGCCGTTCCCGTACGATCTCATCACGCCGCACCTGGATAAATACCCCAACGCGGGTTTGGTGTGGTGTCAGGAAGAACCGCTTAATAACGGCGCGTGGAGTTATGTCGGTCCGAGGATTTATACTGCCGCGAGGCAGACCGAGTATCATAAGAGCAAGTATCCGATGTATGCTGGGAGGGACCCGACGAGTTCGGTCGCTACGGGTAGCAAGGTGAGCTCGATTGGATTTTTTTTTTGAGTATGGGATAACTGTTTAATAGATTTATCATAAGAAGGAAATCGAAGCGTTCCTTAATACCGCTCTCGATTTATCTTCACACAATCATTAGAAGAAGACTTTTTTTTTCCCTCTGGATAGCATCCCCTTCTCAACCTACACTAATTCACATGAAAATATATAATTTTATTGCAACACCCAAAGAAAGCTATTTATGAAATGATGGTGATCAGTTATCGTCCGCCGGTTTATCTCTAAACGTCAACAGGCCATAGAGCGATGCGATTTGGTTCCCCTACAAAACCGCTCAGTACACGATTATTAGAGGGGGGGGGAATATAATCACCTTTTGTTCGAGGATGTCTACTACTTCACGGAGATGTTGGGCCAATGTGTTTCGCTTACGCACGTCTGATATGGCGTCCATGATTTTATATTCGTCTGCTAGTTCCACATACACACTGGAAAAAGATCAAAAAAAAATTTTTTGATAGGAAAGAAACAGAACGGTGACGGACCTTTTGTAATGCGTAAAGTCATCCTCGAGTTCACGTATCACTCTCGCGACGATCGTCTGCGGTGGCAACGACGACGAGCCTTGCTGCTGCTGCTGCTGCTGGTGGTTCTTTCCCTCCTCTTCTCTGTGTTTTCCTTTTCTCTTCCATCCCTGCTCATCTCCATAATCACCCCTCCCCTCTTCATATCGAGGCTGGCCCACAAACGATGACAACGACGGTCGTCTTCCCCTCCTCCTATAACAAACACCACACGTCTTGGCGTTATGCTCCGGCACAGAAAAGAACAATCTCTCCAATTGTTCACCTCGTATCCTCGGAAACGGTGTCTCCACTTCACACTCACCACCACCACCACCACGTTGACTATCCCCAGTTTTTTCCACAATCGCAGGCCTCGAAAGTGACGGTTCTACAGGCCGAAGATGTGATTGTGGTCGGTCGACTGTCGCCGCTCGATGATGATGATTATCATTATTGATCGGCCGCCTCCTCAAAGGTGACCTAGGTATCGCATCCGAAAAAGACCCATTCGATATATTCGACCGCCTTTCCTCAACCTCTGCCGCAATTTTGTCCAAATCTTCATCAACCACAAATTGCACGCCGAGGGCTTTGCTACCAGTCGACTCTCCAAGCGTCGCACGATCCGTACGGATGGTCTTGTCACCCGGTGGATCGAATATCACCGTGTGTCGTTCGGGCTCTTCCTCGTCCTCGTCCTGGGTGACCCCCGCATCTTCGTCTTCTTGCCTTGGTCGAGTAAAATCGTCTTTTTCCTCCAACTCCACAACGTTCTCTTCCTCTTCATCTTCTGGATCGACCTGGATACTCTCCCTACTGGCCTTCCGTTCTTTCAGTCCTTCTTCCACAACACCTCGTAGCACTTCAACTTCCCCTGCAAGCCTCTGGACTTCCTCCCTTAGCTGTAAAATCTCATTGCTTTTTTCTTGAAGTGAGCGGGAATCTTGTTCACGAAGCTTTTTCAGTTCTGCGAGGAGTTCTTGATGAGAAGACAGCTCGGCAGTAAGCCGCGTGAGATGTGAGCGGAGAGAGTTAACCAGCGCTTCCAGAGCTATAAAATAAACCATTCGTATTCAGCCAAAAAAGTATACCCCAAAAACGAAAAAACACGATACCTTTTTTCTCATCCACAGCTTCCTTATATCTCACTCTCAGCTTTTCATCATCCAACTCTGGTCTACCAACAAATCCGCCAACGTCCCTCGCCTTGTTCTTCCCTTTCGCCCGACTACTACTACCGGCCATACGAAGACCGCTAACATCGCCTTTTTTGAATTCCTCTCGCTCGATTAATCTCGTCCTCTCTCGCACCACGTCGCGTTTACAGTCTTCTAATTCCAACTCTAGTTCACGTACGCGTCGACGGGAGATCGAGTTTTCTTCTTCCAGTCCGTGGAGTTGGGATTGAAGGGCGCTTAGAGTTTGAAGTAACCGAGCTTGAAAATTGAATAAATAAAATGGAATGGGCTTGGAATCAAGTCGAGTGATTTACCTTCAATGTCTCTGGGTTTATCTGTCCTATAGGGATAGTACTTGGCACCATTCCTTAATGGCGATTCAACGGCACTCGTCAATCCAGTGACGTCGGGCAAATACACTCTACTTCTCGTCGTATCTTTCAAAGACGATCTCCTCGAAGCCTGCGGCACGCGAGGATGGACAGGAACGGCTTCAGGTTCATCGTGAAAGGGGTTTCGCTCAAAAGGTGGTACCGAAGCTGGACGTGTTGAAGATGATGCAAGCCTGTGAGAAGAGAAGATGTGCTGTTGCGTTGCCTCGATGTCCTTGGTTATCCCCTTTGCCATACGCGTGAATTTGGATCCGGCAGTTGAAGGTGTTGCGGGGTGTATCCTAATTTGAGCGGGCAATGGGGGCTGGGTGGAGGGGAGTCGTTTGGATGGACGGGGAGTAGGTATATTAATCGACTTGTTACTCAATTCTGCTGCCACTCGAGGGGTACGACGGGCGATGGGTGATGTGGGAGTGAAGCCTTGCGCGCTTCGGGGACGACTGGGGGAGAAAGAGACATGGCGGAGATGGTCAGTCAGTCTCGGGCGTGGTATGTGTTGACCTGCTCCTGGACTGTTAGAGGTGGAGGAGGACCCGGGTGAGGGTGGAGATAGTATCCGGACGGAACGAGACGCCATTGACGGCTGAGGATGTGGGGCATGACCTGACTCTAGTAATCTGTCGAGTTCCGCAGTGTCATCAACCACAATGGGGTCAAACGTTATCTAAAGGAATATTTAATAAATTATAATAGACTGCTCATTTCACGAACCTGTTGTTTTGATTTCAGGGGGTCAGAGTCTTTAACGCCACTTATCATAGCATGCAAAGGTCTGTCAGGGTCGTACTCTGCACCGCTCAGACTCGGTTCGCGGGTTCTGGCAGCACGACCACCTCCAAGGCCTGCGCTGATGGTCACCGCACTGGCGTGGTGAGCGGCGGTAGACATCGTCTCTGCACCGAATGGGCTGATACCGTCCTCGTCGTCCCCGGTTCGATGAGACCAAGCGTGGTGAGGGCCATGCATGTCTTCATCCCCCATAGAATACTCTCTTGACCGGTGTACGAACGAGGGATATTCTGCAAGGGATGGCTCCGAGATATGGCGGGGGTACTCGACCGAACTGCAGTCAATTTGCCTCCGTCTGGGCAGTGCCCTCTCGTCGTCTGTAGAGATGTGGAAGGAGAGTTCGGTGTTTTGGAGATTATGCTCGAGCTCAATGCGATGCTGCTCTTGCTCGTCGCCGGAAATTTCGAAGGACATCCCTGTGGACTGTCCCGTCACCGTCAGTGTTCAAGTGTATCGCGTCCCAAAATGGCGAAATCAACAACGGGCCTTAAAACGACGCGTCAATCACGTGATCCCGCGTCTTCCGACTTATGTAACACACTGAATTATTTTTGTGCCCATGGACACTCAGTCGCACAAGGCTCATCGACCATCGAAGGACAAGGGAAAAGGAAAGCAAAAACAACATGGCTTCAATGAAAAGGTCTCTGCAATGTCATGACGTCTCTACGTGATTCAATAACATCAAATTTTTAGGCCTTTGCACCGAAATCTGGTCGAAGAGCGGACCGCCAAGGTCGACGAAATGCAGAAAAGGACCAGACACGACTGCATGTCCCTCTGGTAAACAGAACTCCAGATGAAGATCCGCCACCCGTTATTGTGGCCATCGTTGGTCCACCAGGTGTGGGCAAGACTACCCTTCTCAAAAGTCTCGTCCGCAGATACACCAAACAAACTCTGAACGAAGCTAAAGGACCTATTACTGTCGTCAGTGGGAAGAAAAGACGCCTCACATTTGTTGAATGCAACAATGACCTCAACAGCATGATTGACATTGGCAAAATCGCTGACCTTGTCCTACTCATGGTCGACGGATCCTTCGGATTCGAGATGGTGCGTGCCCGACCAAATCCATTTTCCTAAATGCTTATCCATATTAACAGGAAACATTTGAATTCCTTAATATACTCCAATCTCATGGTTTCCCAAAAGTCATTGGAATTCTTACCCATCTTGACCTCATCAAAAAGGCTTCCACTCTCAAAGCCACCAAAATGTCCCTTAAAAAACGCTTCTGGACAGAAATTTACCAAGGAGCGAAACTCTTCTACCTATCTGGTGTCCTCAACGGCAGATACCCTGATACAGAAATCATGAATCTTTCTCGTTTCATCTCCGTCATGAAATTCCGTCCCCTCATCTTTCGCAACTCCCATCCTTACCTACTCGCCGACCGTCTCGAGGATCTCACCCCCCGTGAACTCATTAGGACCTCGAAAGGCAAATGCGACAGAACAGTCACCGTATACGGTTACGTTCGTGGAACAAACCTTCGCATCGGCACAAAGGTCCACATACCAGGTGTCGGCGATCTGGATATGGAGAGTGTGACTTTACTCGGAGATCCTTGCCCACTGCCTACATCAGAATCGGAAAAGAGGCGGAAGCTTAGTGAGAAAAAGAAGCTTCTTATCCATGCCCCTATGAGTGATGTCGGAGGTGTTATTTACGATAAGGATGCCGTCTACGTCAACGTTCCTGGTAGTTTTACAAGAGGAAACACTGGTGGTATGTGCTCAAAGTCAGTTGTGGTGTACTCGTCTTAAAAAAGTCTCTAGTCCCTCAAGGTGAAGGAGAACAGATGATCATGGATCTCCAAGACGTCAACGCGACGCTTGAGGACCAAGTGGCCCAAAGTCAAATCCGTCTTTTTGGTACATCCTCCAAAGTTCTCACAGCCGACCCCTCCTCAAGTGGCCAGCGCGACGAGGATTACGATGAAGACGCCCCCTCTTCAGAGGACGAGGACGATGAGTCAGGTGATGAAATTGCAGAAAACGGATCTGACACTTCAGATAACGAAGAAACACCCGTGAATTCCCACAACACCGGACGTTTATCTCACAGAACTATTACGCGTGGTCTCCCCAATGCTAGAACCCAGCAGACAGAGGTTGAATACGCCGATAGTGACTCTGACTTAGGTGGGGACGATGAGGATATCATCCGAAGCGACTCACGCGGTCAACGAGTGCACTTCGAGGAGGGGGATGAAGTAGATTATGATATCCCTACAGACGAAGAGGACGACAGAGACCACGAGGACGAGGACGAAATCCCGAGGTGGAAATCCAACTTATCTCAAAGGGCCACACTTGCCTCCAAATCCCCTAAACGCAAAAATTGGATCAAACTTATTTACTCCTCCACCTTGTCACCAGAAGAAATCCTCTATGGTGAAAAAGAATCTGATCCTCTAGAGGTTGATGTTAATACGGGAGAAGACGAGTTTTTCAAAGTCAGGAATAGGGGCACCGATGACGCGGAAGCCTTGGACGCAAGCAAAGACCCCATCGATTGCGAGCATCTCAAGAAATGGGAAGATGAAGCAATCCTGGACTCAATCCGACATCTATTCATCACAGGAACTAAAGATTCTCCTGCAGAGGATGACGAACCTGCCAGCAGCGACGGTAATTCGTGGGATGGAGTCGACGACCACAACGACGAAGAAATGGATGATGATACAATCCCCCAACCCAAACCAGAAGAAAACCGTGCCGCTCTCCTCGCAGCGAAGAAAGAGGCTCTCAAACGCAAATTCGATGAACAATATGATGACCCCGAATCGACCTCGGCCGATTTCTACACAACTCAAAAAGAAGAAATAAATCGCCAGCTTGCTCTTAATCGTGCTGAATTCGAAGGGATTACCGATCCGGGAGCCCGCGCCCTCGTGGAAGGCTATAGACCAGGCCAATACGTGCGCGTCGAACTCACCAACGTCCCTTGTGAAATGATCGAACATTTTGATCCAGCTTATCCTATCATCGTCGGAGGTCTTCTCCCAGCCGAACAGCACTTTGGATACGTCCAAGTTCGTATAAAGCGACACAGATGGTTCTCTCGCACCCTGAAAACCAATGACCCCCTCATCTTCTCCCTCGGTTGGCGCAGGTTCCAATCCCTTCCCATATACTCACTAGATGATCATTCCATCCGGATGCGCATGCTCAAATACACACCAGAACACATGCACTGCTACGCTACCTTCTACGGACCTGTTGCACTTCCCAACACAGGCTTTTGCGCCTTCAACTCTCTCTCGGGAGATACCCCCAGTTTCCGCATCTCCGCTACAGGAGTTGTTCTGGACATTGACCGTTCGACGAAGATTGTGAAAAAGATTAAGCTGACGGGAGTACCTTTCAAGATATTCAAAAACACAGCATTTGTCAAGGATATGTTCACCTCCGCCCTGGAAGTTGCTAAATTTGAGGGAGCTAATATCCGGACAGTGTCCGGTATCAGAGGTCAAGTTAAGAAAGCGCTCTCTAAACCAGATGGTGCATTCAGAGCGACCTTTGAGGATAAACTCCTCATGAGTGGTAACTACATTTCACTTCTACGCTGGCTCGACTTGACTCATTCCCTCTTTCAGATATCGTCTTCTTGCGAGCATGGTACTCCATCCAACCCCGCAAATTTTACAACGCGGTCACATCCCTCCTCCTTTCTGACAAGTCAAAGTGGAGCGGCATGCGCCTTACTGGTCAAGTCCGCCGGGATGATGGGCTGAAAACACCTCTCAATGCCAGCTCAACCTACAAGAAAATCGAACGGCCGCCGCGCCGATTTAACCCCCTAGTCGTTCCACACAAGCTTCAATCCCAACTACCCTATGCGTCTAAGCCCCGACTTGTGAAGCGACAGAAAGCACAAACATACCTTCAGAAACGAGCGGTGGTGATGGAACCAGAAGAGAAGAAGGCATTGGCACTGATGCAGCAGATACGTGCGTTGAGGAAGGATCAGGTTGCAAGAAGGAAAGAAAAGAAAGTTGAGAAGAAAATCGAAAGGACAAAGAAGGTGGAGAAGGAGGCAGCAATGAAAGACGAGAAGGAGAAGGAGAGGAAGAAAGATATCATGAGGATCGTGGGCATGAAAAACAAGAGGGAAGCAGATCCAGATGAAGGACGTGGAAGAATCAAACGGCGGAAAACATGATCACTGCACGTAGTTTCTGCACTGGTGCTTTTCTCAGTTAGTATTGAGTATCAGATCTTGTGTAGAGCACCACATGAGGAGATAGATAACAGATGCGATGTGTAGTATACAGTCGAGCACTGCAACTCTGTTCTATTGGTAATGCCACACCACACGGGTTGAAAGGCAACGTCATGAATTCGCCTTCCACCAGCGGGTCAGAAATCGGACTGCTTGCATTTTGTGTAGGCCGCTGCTATCGAGAAACCATGAGCGATGCGATCTAGCTTAGCATCTCGGCAACACCCTCCTCTTCTCCTGGATAATCTGACATGAACCCGTTGTCCGAAGAAGCAGCCAGCTGGTGTGATGAACGATTGTTACGATCGCCATTCGGGCAAGTGTTTCATCAGCAGTTCATACCTACAAATTGCGAAAAGTTTAGTAATGAAGAAAGACGATGATTGCAGCTTACGTTAACATCGTGACAGCACTATTAGGTACCGTCCTCATCAAGTTCACCGACAATCCCTTGTACAATCCTGTCCATCCCTCCTTCCTGATTAACTTTTTAGTCATATGCCACAACCCTCTTCTACCATGTTGTTTAACCATCCCGTCCGATGACAAATCTTCAATGACAGGTTGTTTCTGCATTTGAAGGCGCGTTCGAATAACTTCGTGTGGATAGGTAGCGATGGAAGCCACCATCTTTGATACAGCGGAACACATGAGTATGTCACGAGAGGAGAGGGGCTCAGTTGAGTCTCCTTCTAAAGAACGCATGATTGACCGGGTTGTGTCGAACAAACGACAACTCACGGGAAAGGATCTTGAGTTGTTCGTAAAGAGGAAATTGGACCGCTACATGCAAAATGCCAAGCAAACTAGGCAACAGACCGCGATAGAATGCGGAAGGCCCTTCCGCCCTCCATATTGTCAATGCAGCGTCGAGGGTATGCCGATAGCGGATTTCATCCCATGTCTGCGTCTGCAATACGAATGAGGTTGTGCATCATAAAAGTAAACGAGGATAATACCTGGAACCGCGTCTTAATCACCCAGAGCGGAATCGTACAGATGGTACTCGTGGCACCAGCAGCCATCGCCGAAAGAAGATGTATGGACCACGGATGCTCCCGCATGGCTGGTTGGTACCCTTTGACTTGTGCAGCGGGATATATTCTCTCGGTAGATCGCGAAGTATCACTAAGAGGAGTTGGAGGAGAGCCAAATGAGGACTTAATCCCATCATATACTGTGAAGTAAATAGCCCAGGTCGGAAGATAGCCGAGCATGGTTGGTCCAAGACCACGGTATAGACCACGAATGCCGTTTTGATAGAGAATGTCCTTCGCCATCGCTATTTATGAGGACCGATCTGAGAAGCTGAAATGGGCTACAAAGACGCTGGGCTCACCGACGACGCCAAGGTATCCTTGCTGTCCCTGTATTGCCCTTTGTGCTTGTAATTTAGTCTTGACAACATCGAGAGGGCAAGTCGCAATGCTAGCTACGAGTCCGCAACCTGCCCCAGCTGTATGTTCAGGCCACCATGGAGTTTGTACCCAGTATTGGTAAAACCATATTCGTCAAAAGTTGGATGAGTGAAGTGGTGCGAAGAGTAAATATTACAACACCCGGCTAAGTGTCGTGTGTGTGCAAGAAGTTCAGATTTTGCTCACCAAACATGCTGTTCGCTGTCCATTTTTCCTTTACTTTGGAACCAGTGCCAGTCTGCCCTTGCCCAGTTGTTCCTTTCGGTATTTCCTTCTTTCTATCCAAACCCTCGTCTCCCATGCTTATTTTCTTCCCGACGCCTTTGCGCCGGGCTTTCTCGACGTGTGGCCTTGGTCGGCCGCCGCAAGTGAGTCCACCCCCCTGATTCAACTATTGGGTGTCCAGACGCTATCCCGACGACCTGCAGAGTGAACGGAGAAGGACAAGCGGAGGTAATTATTGTGCAAAGTCTTTCCGGTTTCTTCCGAGTCTGATGAATGGTCTGCAATAATAACAAAGAATTTCAGTGAGGATTGTGTAACAATATTTCAGGCCTCAGGTCTGATTTGAAGGAGAGGAAGGAGATTGGTCGCTCCACAAAAATCTGCTTATTACCCCAATCTTCGCAGTTTCTCATATGTAATAATGTATGTAGGGGTCTTCATACTAAAAGAGCTTTTGCAATTTTCTTCAATTCCTCATCTTCAAGATTGCAAAATGAGCAATTTTTTTTTGATTTTTCTTTAATTTTCGATTGAATAATGGTCCCGAGATGGTTCTTCAGGCTAGAATGGTATGTTAGATCTGGAGGCGAACGAACGAAAATCTGGAAGACTTTTTTTGGCAAGTCGCCACACAATTGTGGTCATCTTTCCTGTGTTTACGACTTTCAGGACAATTTTCTTGCTTGCAGTCGTATTTCTAACACGACGACGAAAAACTTCAGGATATTGCACCAGATCCCAGGTTGGAATAAGTACATACTCTGAACATATATTTCCAGTGCTCCCCCAGGTTAAGACAAGCTTGACTGAATTCGACTTCGTATCTTGTAGTGTAGCACATAGTAGGTTGATGAGGACGTTGTGTGGTTGCAAAATGATATAGAGGACCTAATTTGTAGTAGTACTTATCGACCCTCGAGATCTAGATCTGTTACTGGGAGCATTGCATGTCCTTTAAATTATAAGCGCCATAGTGCGCCATCATCGCAGAACCTCATTCTATTTCCCAGACACTCAGGCTGCCAGGAGGTGACCGGTGAGCGACCGGTGAGCTTTGATCTGTCTTTTACCAAGTAACTATCAACAGATTAACGTGCTGCAATGTGTCGATGGACAACTGGTCACTAGCAAGATTTTAGCATATCAACTTGAACGATCACCATCGTCCCATAAACCAATACTCCACCATGCCACTCGGGAATTCAATATTCAGCTCTTGTCGACGCGGAAGGGGTGAATGACCCATAATCTGTGAAATCCAACAAACGAGCACGATCATGATGTGTAGTCGAATCGTACCGTTCATCCGTTTGCTACCATAAGTGTCAATGACTTATGGAGAGACTGTTTCGTTGATTAAGGGTCCAAGGAATGCTGTTGTCGAGTTTCAGTAGTGGAATTCTAAAAAAAAATTATAGCTGTGTGCCAGACAAAAATAAAAAATTAGCGCCCTTTTGTTGTTCAACACTGAAACTTGAGCTAGATGATCCTTTTGGCTGTACTAGCTGCTGGGCCAAAATGGTCCAACTTAGATTTCTGTTCGTGTTGGATTGGTGTTGGAATCTCCAGGTGTCAGGTCCGATGAGAATATGCCATATCGAAACTAGACAGCCTTTTACATGAAATTCACGCCGAATCGCTCACCCCTTTTTGACCAGTCTCCATCTTGCCGGGTGCAGCAGTCTCTCCGAGTGCACAGCCTATATTATATATCTCTTCATCACACCTTGTCGCAAATTGTGTCATGGTCATGATGCCAACACCCAGGGACCATATGGGCCCGAAACTTGCAACTGTAACCTATCAGTAACTTGAACTATCCTTAATCCTCCAATCAGACATGCACAAGGTCTTTCCATCATTTCGCGATAAGGTCGTCACAGCCTTGTGCCATTCACAAATCATGCGAGTTCATTCCATGTGGTGCTCCAAGAACCCCATGATGGGGACGTTCACGTTCGTCCAGCAAATTTCATTGCCGAGGACAACTTGTTCCTCGGTGACCTTTTCCATCCATGCCCTCTCCTCGCAATATCTGATATAGAAAACTGGTCTCAGACTCCAGGCTTCGTGTTGAACGTTGAACTTTAACCATCCAATTTACGAGAATATGAAAAAAAAAACAAAAGAAAGAACGAGAAGCAATATATAATTTAAATTTATCACTTTCGAACAATGACCTTCACTTACTCTCCTTCCACGCCTCCAGGATTCCATTCCGAACGTAACATATCCAACATTCTGCACTCGCTATCCAAGCCCCTCAGGAAACGGCCCATCACCGCACAGTGCGCACAAGCTATTATAAGCTTCTTTCGAGGTAAAAAAGAACCAGAGTACTTATGCCCACAAGTGAGGGATTACCCATAGCACTAACCAATATATAACGTCTCGCATATCGCCGAAGGGGGAAGGAGAGGAAAACAATAGAGAATTGTTCCGCAGAAACTCCCTCGGACTGCCACTTCAAGTTACTCCTTTACGCCGCAAATATATATCTCTATAGAGTTATGCTCGCAAGGTTAAGATTTGGGTATATACAATCGTTCATTAGCTGATGCTTCCAGGCAAGCCTCCTACGCATTTCAAGAGAAAGTGCATAACAAATATTAGAGATTACAGGGGTATCTGGGCGGGATCGAGTCCTCGTCCTAGTCATTTTAGTCTAAGCTTCTACGGCTTTCCGTCAAGGACGCAAAAACGTTGTAAAGAAAAAAGAGTTTGCTGTTGTGATCATGCGTAGAGGCGGCTTCCGCTAGGAGAAAAAAAAATAGATTGATATTAGACTGGGAATATGCATCCGAGTCATACTTTTACCTCTCCCTCAAACTCTTGCTTTAGCCTAGCCGTTTGTGCAGGTCGAAATGCGATCGGACCGGCATAAGCACTGACCAAGAAGCAAGCGTCAAGGCTGAGAGGCACATGGAACAAGAATGAAGATTTTACAGGATGTAATGTATGTTAAAAAACAAGTGCATTTATGTGTGATCGTATGTACGTCAGACCAACTCTAAAAATTTTGAAAAAAGAGGAAGATAATAAATGTCATGGAAGAATGAAATAATTAAAAACCAAACGAATAAAAAAGGGTGAGCTATAAGAAGGAGGACCCAGGTTTGAAAGGGAAATAGCATGGGGATTCTCAGCGGAAAGTAGGGAGGGTCCGTCATCGCTTTAGAAGGGGGACAAAGGGTCAGGTATATGGCGGAGGGTTTTCAAGAAAGTGTCAAATCCTCGGAATGGGGAGGATATGTAGGAATAATGCCAACAGACATAAATTGTCAGTGAACAGGAGGGAAAGTCCGAATAGTGCGGATGGTGGGTGCAGGGAAAAGTCATTACGGAGGAAACGGTGGGGGTTACGTGAGGTCATACAATGTTGAAAGAAAGATGCTGGAGAAGGATAGAGAGGTCAGAATGCATATGAAGTCGAGGAGAAACGTATAAGAAGAGAGTGGACAGATGAAAAGAATGAATAACAAGCATTATCAGAGCGCCAGAATAACGTAGCAAAGGAACACCAAAAAAGCACAACCGAGGGAGCGACAGGAAAAAACCACAATACCCAAAAAAAAAATCAAGAAACTCCTGGATGATTATCTTGATTCTTCCGTACTTGTTCCTGCCGGTAGCGATTCGACTCTGACACCTCTCGAGGAACTCACACTCCTGATATCTCTCCCTTCCTCCGTCAACTCCTTACTCAATGCCAGACTCCCATGATGCCTCGATGATTCCGCACCACCAAGCATATCATCCTCTGCCTCAGCATCATTATGATCCGGACTTTCCCCTTCTTCAACTGGCGCACCCATGAAATCTGGCTGACGCAATGTCGTCCTAAACGCCTGAGCCATAATCGCTGCATCGGCACCGCTGAATGGGCCCCCACTATCCGTGGATGCACCATCGTGAAAAGTGTGCGCACCTGCGCCAGGGCTCAGTGCCGGAGGTAGAAGGGGCGAATCGTTTTTCTCCTTGGTCTGAGCGTCGTGGTTGAGGATCATTGGCGAATTTGAGTTCATTGAATTTCTGTTCATTGATGCCTCGGCTCTTCGACGGCGTAAGCGGCGGAGGATGAGAAAGGTAAGCAGACATGTAGCGGTGATAGCGAGGAAGCCCAAGACAACAATCACCGCGATTGCCCACCTAGGGAACTGAGAGTCCGATATTGCGTGTTGAACGTGACCATCTCCACTTGTCAGGGTTGATCGTGCAGAGGCCGAGGATAAAGAGGCCAGCTTGGAGCTTGATGATGCAGCTTCCGAGGATGACGAAGCCACGGAGTCGAGGACGGTTGTCTGTACGGCAGTAAAAATGGGCTGGCGTATTTGATTACCGTCCAGAGTTTTGTCGCTGCGAATAATCACCCAGTAGAAAGGATAGCTGACGTTTTGGCCAGACCAACGGAGGCCATCTGACCCAAACCAAGAATCGTTGACTTGGGCACGTACAAGACCGGCTTGGTCTGTTGGGTTGGAAAAATTTGGGAAATGCAGAATTTGTTGTTGCGAGTCACCTCGGAAGAGAAAGATATCGACTCGGTTGGTCTGAGTGATTTCAGGTCTCCGTGAGTTCCCTATTTCGGATATTAAGTCTGCGATAAATAAAACAATTCTGCGACGTACAAACGAAGGAAGCCCATTCTCCCTGAGGTATGGCTGTGTCCGTAGTCGGGAAACAAGAATATATCTCATTCCCTGAATACAGATGGCACTGCGACTGGGCAGCGATGACTTCCCTCTGGTCAGTTATGACCTGTCTCTCCTCCAAGACGCGTCTTCTTTTGAGAGGATTCGGATAGCGGAATTCAGCAGGACATGGGGGTTGCGTGGGGCGTGGCCAGGGAATAGGGAACAAGGAGGGGGATACCGACATACCAACAGCGGGGAAATGAGATGGAGTGAGGTTGCTCCTAGAGTAGAAGCCGAGCACGACGACAACGACAACGACAACGAAGGGTTGTGAACGACGAGGAAGCCAACGAGGGGAAGGAAGAAGACGAGATCATACGCTCATCTAGGTAAGTCCCCGGAAACTCCGGTATTCGCTGATTTTCCCACGCAACTTCCCATGCGAAGCAGAATCTGATAAATATCAGAGCTTCATGGACATATTCGGTCTCTGCAACTCCGGGTAACACCGTTACGACATATAATGGGCGGGACGTACCTTGACAACACCACCGCGACCACAATGCTGCCCCCGATTTTCAATACCACTCTGCATTCCAGAGCACCATGGATACCACCCGTCCAGACCCCTGATACTGAGTCCACCTTGTATTTATTGTATCCTCGAGGATTTAATCAACCACCTCCAGGCAGAAATGTTGCAAGGATTTCTTTCTCTGGCTTCTGAGATACTCCTGTTTTGATCAAAACTTTTTTAAAAAAGCACCCACATGTGTCCACACAGCTCCGTGAAATGCTGATGCCAACGTTACCGGCCCGCCGTGGGCGAAAAATGAAATAACGTCGAAATGCCGAGTCCTTGAGGGAGTTCACTGGCCTGCATGAGAACCCAACTATCAGCGGTTCATCTTGTTTTCGAGAAACAGCAACTATATGTCAAAACTATGTGGCACCTTGTTTGTCAACGTCACGTCGCGTCAATTTGGTGAGTGCGACGTGACCTCATCGACCACGTTATACAATGTGTAATCCAATAGAATCGGATATCTGAGACAGTAATACCCACCCGTCAATCTACTCGCAGGATCGAGGATGCCGTAGGCACAGAATCTTCTGGTGCCCCGGCTAGAACTTGAAAGTTGCAGAGGACTGTCGCTACCTCCAGAAAAGGAAAAGGACGAGCGGAACTCTACTATTGTCTCACCAAATGCCAGTTGATATTCTCTTGAGCATCTGCAGCGAACTTGAACCTGTCGACCTCCTTTTTTTCTCAAGAGTCTCCAAAGGTTTTCGTGATTTTCTTTCACTCAAGACCAGCGCCCTACTTCTCAGGCGTACGAAATTCTGCAACCGCCGTGTCCTCCTGACGTCAATATTTTCCACTATACTAATTTCTTATTTGGGGTTAATTGTCAGGTATGTTGTTCTGGAAACCCAACACTAACCCTCGATTTCAATTCACGCAGTTTTGCGGCTCTCGCGGTACCCAGACGGCATACAACACTGGGCTTGTCCGCTTGTGCTCAAAATGCGTCAACGCACAGTAAACAAGTCTACGATGGGATTGGATTCTAACTAATCCTCGCAGTATAATTAGCACCTACTATATGGATGAGGACTCCCGTGGACTCTGTCACTCATGGTAATTTGTATCAATCCCTTTCAACGTACCTCCGTGTATCCCTCTAGATGATTGCACCAGTATCCTCAAAGTGGAGTATGAACTGCGTCAAAGGGAGAGGGCTCAAGCAACCAGCGTGCCAAAGTATCTTAAGGAACGTGAAATGGCACGTGAAAGTCGTTCGGAAGTAGGGATACCTGATTCTTCTGTATCACGGCGGCGAAATGACCAGCTTTTTACATCTTTGTGTGCGTGGCAGAATGAGTTAACAAACCTTGCACTCCAGGAGGCAGCTAAGATACAATCGCAGCGTCAATCCAGGTAATCCACTCATAGTTAACTTGCATTTGTGTGGTGCTCAATTTCGTCATCCCCAGTATACTAGGCTAAGCCTCGAAGGTACTTCCTTTTCGAAACTATCAACCGCGCCATTTTCCTCACCTAAAAATAGGACGTATGCCTCCCTGAGTCCCTGGTGGCAGATTCAGTTTCTTGATTTTCTTCACTTGAGGAAACTACACGAGCTGACAGATAACGGTAAGATATCACGGCTCCAAGCTGACCATGACCAGAATGGAAACATATTCGAGCCGACGTCATAGATTTTGTCTATGACTTTTTGGAAGAGCAACAGATAAATTCGTTCCCTATCACACTTACAAATCGTCTCAATTCACTGGATGGTGTCCTTCAACAATTTATTACAACCCGACCTCGCATCTCTCCAACTGTATTGCACGTTGCCTCTTTGGAATTTTTTTCCACCTTGGTCAAGAACAGTACAAGCATGGAACAAACAGTTAACAATGTTCTCGGTCAAGTTTCACAACTTCCACTTCACTTAACCCAATGGAGGCAGGATACAGATGAATATTTGGCGGATCTTATCCCCAAGAAGGGGCGCTTTAGTGTCCCGCGTTCCTTACTTGAGCTCGCCGCAACCTTCTTCCGATGCTTTGCGTGTACCGAGCCGATAAGCTACCCACGAATTCTCATGCACTCCTGCTTCTTGCGCCCATCAGGCGCGAAAGCCGGCGCAGGAACCAAAACCCAAGAATGCATTACGACAACCTCGTTCGATGAATGTTATTGATGCAAATACCATTTTTCCCTCATTTTCGGAAGTGTTCGGGGAGGGAATGCATCCAGACAGAGATGGAGTTTCTTATTATCGGGAGGCCTCCACATCCGAGTCAGCTCGCAAAATAATCCTGGCTTGCGGCGAGAATCCCGATACCATTACCAACACAGAAATGGATCAATTGGACTACAGAGTGGAATGTCTACTCTGCAGTTCAAGCAGAAGAGGCAGGCTTGTCATGCGCTGGACTACAGCGGTAAGATGAAACTTCCAATCTATCATTATTCGAGATGTTATCTGACATTTGTCCTAGACCTCAACAAAAATGGGAGCGAGAACCGGGCGCCGTGGCGACTGGTTGATTCTGCCCAAGATCTGGAAAAAGTTGAGCAAGAAGAGAAGAAGGTCGCAAACAATTCCAGCATCCCTACCCAGTACGTCTGTCATTTATGTGATGATGAAGTGCAAGACCGGGTCACACATCTAAAAGAATTGTACGTGACCCTTTTTCTCTCTCTCCCTTTCTTGTGAAATCTTGGATTAATTATTCTTTCCTGTAGGCACCTGTGGGGCGGGCATGAAACCAACATGTTGGATCAGTTTTATAAAGACATCGATCTGACTATGGCTCTCCCTCCACCTGCTGTCAAGATCTGAACGCCTTTGGGGCGTTCTTTTTTTTGAAAAAATGACCCAAAATTTGGGTCAAATCAGGGAAAGGTCGGCAAAACAGAGGTTGTATGTTTTAATTTGTTCACATTAAATGTAGCATAAGATTTAAATAAATTGTAACAGTATGTCTTCTTTGTAATATAGTCGTGTTTGTGTTCGGGAATCCCCAAACCTGTACGTCGAGTCCTAAAAGTGACTCTTCGACAGTCGTGATCATCGTATCACTTGAAAAGCTAATTAGCATCTTTATTCTTGAATGCTAACCTTTTTACGTACCATATTGCTGGTGGACAGAAAATGAAATAAACTTCGCATCAACAGAAGAAAAAATCCACGTACATTGGGCTATTAACACCAAGGGCATGCTCGGTCCTTCCGTAGTAAGTCCCGACGGCAGTCCCAGTTGGGCCGCTCACGAATATGGCCTCTGGTCCATGTCTGGTCCAAACGTGTCCTTGCAGTCCTTGGCGCGTCGCATAGAATAGTTCAGATCCACTTGGATGCGTCGCATTTGAGATCCTTGCGAAGATCGTGTCGGATTGCTCATTGAAAATATCTATTTGGCTTGGAAATGATGTCCGCACATAGGGAAAGACGGGTGCACCAGACGTGCTTGATAGGAGTTTATCTTTTCAGTTAAAAGCAAAGAGTTGATGATACTTGGCGACTTGCCTCTCTTGGTGGATTTGAATAGTTTGACCCGGGATCCCGAGGTACGTGAGCAGAATATCTGACGACGGGTATTTGACGAATATCGTCTCCAAACCGGTCCGAGTCCACATTTCAGCTGTTCCAGGTTGGATATCAAAGAACCTTTTGGATCCACCACTGATCGTCGACAGCCTGACTTCAATTGTGGTACCCAGGTTGTTCTTCACACCAATCTTCGTAGGGGCAGAATTGAATACGTAGCCAATGTTAGGGTCGGTGTATCTATTATCAAATTAATCAATCGAGACCGATTTTACTAATCAGCACAGTCGACTCACTGGAGCTCTGGGACGACGTAACTTCCAGGACCTGCGGCGCCAAGCACCACACGACCAAAGCCACCGCCGTTGATCGATACCAGCTCGGTTCCACTCCTCTGCCACTTATCGATAGCCCCTGGCTCGATCTCGTAGTACATTGCTGATCCATTGATCAGGGTGGCATTGGATATCGCGACTTGAATCGACGTTTTACCGTCGTTTTTGATTCTGATCTCGTGAGAGGACGGTGTGTTGATTTCGATCAGGGGATTTGGTAGAACCATTATCTGTGAAATACGCTTTGAGAACGTTGATAGTAACCCAAGATAACCTCTCACTGGTAGTTCGGATGGTAGGAAAGCGAAACGTGCGTTTGAGAGCAGGTTTAGCCCGTCTTGTGGGAAAGTTCCGATGTGATTAACCCACTGGCCGTCTCATCTCCGCTGAGAATACAGTAACAAATGCCTCGATTCGCTCCAGCTGTCCCGTGAAATATGAAAAAAAATAAACAAATGAGAATCGAGCTGCGATGGTGGTAGAAGGCGGTCTTTGAAATTTGACAACTGATGAGCGCTTTGCGCCGTGATGGCACTTGAAAAGGCAAGTTCTGAGAGATACCAAAGTGAAAAAAAATCAATCTTGATCAGAAGTATAATTCCATTAGGCAGAGACGAAAAGAAATATACACCTCGCTCGTACTCAGAACGGTTTGCTCATTTCAGACCATACATACCAAGGAATTTTAATTCTGAAGGACACGTAGGCTCACCTCCTTCACAGGCTGGGTAGACCAAGCGACATGATAAGCACGTTGAGAAGTCACCAGTCATCGATCGTCGTTTGGTGACTGGTAGAGGTTGCGAAAAAATCGCAGTCCTACATTGACGGTCCATAAATTCGAGAGAGTCTCAGGCAAATCAGAATGGATTGGCTATCGCATTCAGTGCAATACTGATGTGGAGGTGATCAAAACGAAAATGCGAGTCGAGTCGAAAAAAGGGCATTTGCGACGTAGCGAAGCGGGCTTCTAAAGGTGGGAGACATGGTGCCGGGAATGTGATCTCATCGGGAGCGGGAATGTGGAAAACCCAGACACGAATGAGGTTATTTCGCCCAATAGCTATCAGGCATTCTTGGATATTCAAACCGCAAATCACTCTGTACCAGAAGATAGCTGTTTCCCATTACAGATGCAAACGTTGAGTCCCGCAACCTGGTGATAAAGGAAAGTGCCTGCTGGACGACCGCCAGCGTCTCTAGTAGTCTATTCACGAAGTTGTCAAGAGCTGTCTGCAAGCTTATAGTCTTCATCGAAAGCGTGGTCTCAGAGAAGGAACGACGGCGCGGATGAAGCGAGCCGTGAGTGGGAAGAGGAAAGCCTAGCCAAACGCGTTGATCACGTTACCTTGATGATTTACCGCGCTTATGCTTGCCCTAAATTGCATTTCAAATGTACATAAGTAACAGATGACTTTGTTGACCATACTTTATACCCTCAAATGCCCTCAACAAGATATTCCACGTCTCCTCGCAAATACCCACACTCCAGCGACACAGAACAACCATACACACCCCCTAGAAAACGATTCCGTTCCATTGACCATGACGACGACGATCTCCCAAGTCCATCGTCGTCATATGTGATTTCAAGAAAGCGTCGTATGTGTTTCTTGTGCTTCGTTTGGAGGGTCTCACTAAAACGTTCTTATCAGAACGGAGAACTAGTCCTAGGAAACTGCAACAACGACAGTCAACGGAGATTGACTTGGAACAAATATTGAGGGATTGTTCAAGAGTGAACGCATCTCAGGATACCTTCCTTCAATTGAAGGATATTTCAAGCGGTATGTTTCAAAAATATCTCGAAGAACATAAACCGTTTCTTATATCTCCCCCATAGACGAGCGCCTCACACGGTCCTTGATCAAAGGCCTGATCCATTCCGCCAAACGTTCGGTCTTGAATCGTTGCCGCTTCCGGCAACAACGTCTACTCGAAACGGAGCTCTATGCCAATTGGCTCGACCAATTGGAGTACGTCGCCACTGCCCTTGATGTAAGTACTACATCCATTCTTACATCATTATAAAATTCATCCCTTCACTTAAGAACGCTCTCGGCGCGAAAGTTCCTGGCACACGGAAACGGATACCATCCCTCGGACGTCCAGCTTACACGATTCTCTACAACCTCATCGACGAATTCATAGACGAAGTCAACATTCACCACGACACCTGCTCTACTTCCGATTCAAGTCGGAATCTTTACCCACCCACGATGTCCCTAGTCGAAGAAGCCAAGGACCCTTCAACAGACGCACGGTCCGATGAATCCGTCAAGCTCGCAGAGGAATCGCTCAGGAATTTCGATCGCGTGATGGCTAATGCTGTCAGGCGTTATAAGGCTGAACAGGGCTGGAACAACGCGACGTTGGCGGAAAAGATCAGCAGCCAGGAGCACACGCTCGCGAAAGGCTGTTGCTTGCTCTGTGAGCAGACGGGTTATGGTGCGGAGGAGAATGATGTGGGTGATACTTTGATGGAGGAGACGAGGGGTGTTTTGACTTTATGGAAAGATGAGGTTTGTATTCCTGCACTCTTGAGTGGTTTCTTTGCTGATGTTGATATTTTTCAGTACGACGATTGCGAGGATCAGCTAGATGAATCTGATTAAAAATATTCGGGGTCGCTCATCTTAGATTCTGGCATATCTGTATCAATAATTCAAGGTGTTTTGGATGTGAGAAATATAAAAGCCGATCGCGAGCTATAAGCTACTGTACAAGATTTTGTTTCTGCGCGATCTCACATGAAGAATACACGGCATCCAGTTCATGAACTCACTGGTCGTCCTCAATCACGACCTTGTTCTGAAACAGAAAGTTTGAGCGCGAGCCTTGGTCGAGATACAGGACACGAACCTTATAGAAGGCGACATAGCCTTCAATCTGTTTCGCTTTTTCTTTGGGTTCTGGATAGTACCAGGCGACATCCTCGACTTCAACTTTCTTCCCTCCCTCAACAAACCCGACGTTGTAATACTTCGCATTTCTATATGTTAAGAAAAGAAAAGGTAAAAGAAAAGTCTCAGATAAGGAAACGATACTCACCCTTTCCAAGGGCACACGGAAGTAGTCTCCGACTTATTGTTCAAGACAGATTTGTCCACCGAATCTGGGGGGAAGTAATGGTTGTTTTCAACAACAATCGTTTCGTTCGACTCGGCCAAAACCTTTCCTGATAGAGTTACGCGTACCATATTGTTGAAGAAGAAATGTTATGTTACCGAAAGGTTGTCTTAAATATCATGGCGTCATAGATCAGCTGCCTTGTCCAAAAGAGGATGCCGATCTGCACTCCGTAATCGAGCAAAGAAATATTTCAGTATCCAATACAATCCAAATACAATCTCGCGGTCAACATTGTCCAAGTTTCCTATCTATGTGGGATCGATTTGAAGCTACTTAGGCGAATCTTTGATAGATGACGTCGGCGCTATTGACGACCCACTGGTCACCCCAGGTAATGCCAATGTGTGTGCCACTACCAGGGAGCCCGGTCCAGCCTGACCCGTTCCAGCGGTATAACTGATCTAAAGCATTGGACCCGGCAACATTGTTACCATCAGTGCAGTGGATGGACTTCAAACCACCTGAAATAGGAAGCCAATTGTCTTGACCAGGCAACATGCGGTAGATTGCATGACTGGAGTTGACGACCCACTTCTCGCCGTTGGCGCCGATGGTGATATGGGTACCAGAACCAGGAAGTTGGTGCCAGCCACCATCTTTGTATTCATACAATTGTTGAGATGCGTTCACGCAGACGGCGCGATCATGAGTCCAAGCGTCTATCTAGAAAGAGGAAAGCAATTACAGAAAGGGTTGGTGAGCGTGAACACAGAGAAAATAAAGCAAAAAATGCATACCTGAACGCAGGAACCAGGCATCTTGTCCCATCCGCTGGTGGCAGCATTCCATCTGTAAATCTCCTGGGCACTGTTGCAGCACCAGATGGAATAATCAATGCCAGCGGCGGCCCACACGGCGGAACCGGGGAGTTTATTCCAGGTGTTGTTGTTGTAGTTCCTTTGGTAGATAGAGTTGCCTAGATAACGAATCGATAAATCATGATGGCACCATAAAAATTTAATGTTGAAAATATCGCACTTGCATTACAACCAACAACCTAAACAAGAAATAAGCACCGTGACCATGTCATTCATGATACAGAAGGAAAGAACATACGTTGGCGCCTTTGCAGGTGATTTGACGAAGCTGTGGACAACATCAGCCGAGTAGAGAACTAGAAATGGGCCACATACAGAGCCGTCTACGTGGTTCCAGCTCATTGTTGTTGGTATAGGTCAGACTCGTTGAGGCAACGATAACAAGGAAGTGTCAAACCAGCCATGTTTTTATATGAATTCCGGTCTCTCGATCCTCGATCTGCATGCACTAAGACAGCGTTCTGAATGTTCGGCAGAAAGTTCCTGCCTTACACTGCATCAGAAATGAAGCCCCAGGTTGATATAAAAAGTAAAATCTCTCAAGACCAAGGTGATATCATACTTTATCTGGCAAGACACAAATCAGTGTGAACATTTTGCAAGTCAGCTGTATCGCATTTGGGACGTGAATCAGCTTTTT
>Ga0307517_10003935_pt1 | contig 22998 bp, 10 predicted proteins | sample 23_EM_MG_FD_194515 | JGI IMG/M metagenome (GOLD analysis project Ga0307517, IMG submission 194515) | Populus trichocarpa ectomycorrhiza microbial communities from riparian zone in the Pacific Northwest, United States - 23_EM | ecosystem: Host-associated > Plants > Roots > Unclassified | place...
TATATATATATATATATATATATATATATATATATTAACCCCAGCATGCCAAAATACTTTAAAATAAAACATTTTATTTCAATTGAAAAAATAAAACATCTATGAAAACAAAATCAACAAACTTATTGTAAACAAAACAACAACAAAGAATGGGCAGAAGCAGAGTCGGCGGAACAATCCGGGACTTCCAAGCCGCAGTGTGTCAGCTAGAAGAGGCAATTTCCAAGCAGCAACTGGACTGGAGGAAAGAGGAAAGAGGAGAAATCCTAAAAGGATTAGGAGAAGAAAAGTCCAGAATTAAAAAGCTTTATATGAGACAGAAACAGCCTTGAATAGCAACTCATCAGCATGCCAAAATTCTGAGTTCTGATTCGTGTTAACTATCTTATATTATATTAGGATTATTTTTATAAATTATTTTCCATCTATAAATAGCCAAAATGAATTGCTATCTGATGTAATAATCACACGAATCTAATTTAAATAAATTAAGAATTATTTATACTAATAAAAAAAAATCAGTAATTATAACTAAAGATTAAACTTAAAAAATTAAAAAATAGATATAAATCAAAATATTTGATCTAGTAACGTGAACCATATACCTAGTTATATTTGGTAACTTTATTTATTAGATTTAATATTCTATTTAATCAAACAATAATAAAAATTAATTTATATACAAAAATAATTAAATTAAATATAAAAAAATAATTTATACAGGATTACACATATTATAAAAATATTATATTTTTTATAAAAACCAAATAAAAACTAAATAAAAGTGCACGCACCAGCACCATCACCATCACCTTTAAAAATAGAATCTTTGGCTTTTATTTGGAATAATTGTAAATACTTACGTAACCCTACAATAATATTTATATATCTCACCAACCTTGTTGACCTTATTGTGTAATCACAGAGGATGGTCTCTCTGAGTAAAATATTATAAATTATATGAGTTTATTTATAAGGTTTTATGGAATGAAAAATATATTATCAATTAATTAACAAAATTTGCATTGGGATAATACCATAGCCAGTCTTTAATTAGACGTCCTGCAAAACAGGTAGTTGCAAAACAGGAAGCAAATTGGAACCCCAACTTGAATGTTTTTCGTGATTGGTTTGAAGATTTAAGATAGTGAAAAGAGTCTCTCTTTGAAGACTTTGTTTGAAAAATAATTAAGATCTATTTGGGGTTTTTATTTTATTATATTTTGGATGGATAGCTAGCGTGGCCCTTTTTAATAGAGTTACAGAAGTGAGATTTTGGGTTTTTGTTTTATTATTTTGAGTCTGGTCGGGAACACGGGCACCACGACGGTGCAACCTGTGTTTTTAATGGAGTTACAGGTGCACGTACCATCACCATCACCATGGAAGTGAGGTTTTGGGTGGTTTTTATTTTATTATATTTTGGATGAATAGCCAGTTTGGCCCTTTTTAATGGAGTTATAAAAGTGAGGTTTTGGGTTTTTATTTTATTATTTTGAGTCTGGTTAGGAACATGCGCATCATTGCAGTGCAATATATGACTATATGTTTTTAAATCAAAAATATATTTTAATATATTAATATTTAAAACATGTGTGCAGTTCGAACATCAACTTTTAACATATTTTGTTTTTTATTTATTTTTTTAAAATAGTTTTTTTTTGTGTGTTTTCAGATATTTTTAATGTTTTATATCAAGAATAATTTTATTTTTTTAAAAAATATTATTTAATTATATTTTAAAACAAAAAAAATATTATAAGAAAACCATCTTTGCCAAAGTACGGTCGAATGATGTTGTTTCTGGGCATTTCATCCGGCAAAAAAAGACGAGAGAATAGATGGAGATCGAGGGGTTTTTTGAAACAGATAATATATAGCACTTTGGAAGAAAGCATCCATCCAAAGGGACTATACAAAGATAAGATAGCACATAAAAAACAAAGACTATGTAGTAAAGCCTCCCATATTTGCTGACCAAACATGTAAGAAGCCATCAACAATGGAAAAACTGTGACCATTGACTTGAAACTACTAGCTGGGCACAAAGTCGTGCATCATCTAGCTAGATGAAAGAGGTCAAAACAACAGCAGCATCACAAAAGGGATGATATTATAAACACAACAACACTAAGGCCCATCATGACCACTGGATTTGAATCCAATGGTTGATGTTGGACGTTGACTCAAACCATCGGTCTTCTGAAACTTGATTTCCCTTTACATGATTGTGCATGGCGCCGAGGGATATTAGTCTTCACAAACATATGCACTTCTGCACACACTTCGGCAACTACAACAACCATCTCCCCATATATCACACTCTGACCATCTACAAGGTACATAACAATATGCAGGAGGTGTTGGCATACAAAAGTGATTGCATACAAAAGTGATATCGACAACAGCTACTGTTTGTTGTTTTGGTTCAGGCTTCGGATCAGGCGGCTTGATGATCTCAATGCACTTGACAGTTGGACCTCCTTTGCAGTATATTTTTTTCTTGATCTTTTCAGGACAGCAACCCACCACAGTGATTGTCACTGTGTTTTCCTTCTCGACATATTCCTGGTTCTGGATTTCTATTGTTCATTAATTAATTAACATCATCAAATCCACAAAACTTAGTCACTTCCTTTGGTAATAAAAACAACTCAAACCTAGCACTGTTCTTAAAGAGAAAAAAAGAAAGACTCACGAGGGATAGCACACAGTACTCTCTTGATTTTCTTGTGGCATTTTTCGCATCCAAGGTCAACCACCTTAATCTCCATCGTTGTGACTTTCTGTAACAGTAGTACGTAGTTAGTGCATGCATTTTATATAGGACCTCACCATGATCATTAATCCCAATAGAAAACAAAGAAAATCTCACGATAAATTTATAGACAGAAAGATTGGAAGAACTCAAAACATGTTCTGACATGGAAGAATCCGCTGTAGAGATATCAAGAACTTGTACATATATAGGACCTCCACGTAAAAAGAAGAAAAGCCAAATTAAGAGGATCGATGCATTAAAAGATAAATTAACACACACAAATATATATCATACCGTTTCTTCCATGGTTTTGTGTATGCTTTGATCCGATGAGACGATGGAAATACTGAGAGTATATATATAGAGGTGTGGGAGGGGGGGCTAATTTAATTAAGATAAATACATGCATCTGAGACATGGGAGGCCTCAATTTAGTTGTCCTTGCATTTTTAGACCAATAAGATGAGGAAATGTGGACTTGGGAGTGGAAACTTGATGCAACCATCGTAAATATCGTCACTGCTGACCCAACAATCTTTCATCAGCAAGAGATGGTTTTGATGTGCACATCTCACCTTCTATTTTGTTAATCAATTCAAAGGTTAAGCTAAATTGTGATTTGAATTCCTTATCCTTCGCTGTTATAGTCATCATTGGGTTTGAATTCCTATGAAATGGCATTTTTATATATATAATTGTGATTTTTTTAATATTTCATGCTGTGCTTTATTAATATATCGATTTGGAAAGGAGAAAGAGCCTGAAGTGCTTCAAAAGATTAAAGGGGTGGCTATCTGCCAATTGCCATGTGTGGGCACAAGGGAGAGAAGTTAAAGAAAAAAAATTGTGGGCTCCAGAAATATTCCATGAGTGCAAAACTACAAAAGAAAGATGATTTTACTTTGAAATTTATGCCACCGCGGGTCATGGAAGACATTATTCGGTATCAAAAATTATTTTTGTTTAAAATTATTTTTTTATATATTTTTAAATTGTTTTATGTGCTGATATCAATAATAAATTTTAAAAAATTAAAAAAATATTATTTTGATACATTTCTAAATAAAAATAACACTAAAAATAACCGCTACTATATTCTCCAACATCCTCGAAGTAATGTTTGTTATTGCGATTCATTGTGTTTTTAAGAGTGTTCGTAGTTTAAAAATACATTATAATAAATTCGTTTTGATTTTTTTATTTTTGACATCAACGTATTAAAATCATCGAAATATATTAAAAAAACAATTTAATACCTTTTTAAGCCAAATATAATTTTAAAACGCACTCAAACATAATTTAAACACAAAATCAAACGAAGCCTAGAAGAAAGCAGCCATTGAACATTCTCTAATTTGATGTGGCCTCACCATATATAAATCGGGTTTCCATTAACATTAAGCTTAGCTCGTGGCTCACATGACAAGACTAGGACTGATTATAAGCATAAGGGCCACCTGACCAGTCTCTTTTATGGTATTCTTTTTAGTTTATTATATCTTATAGTCAATCGGTTGGTTACAAGTAACATTATTTACCCTTTTTCCCTTGGGTTCCATTGTGGTGTATGATCCCTCCTTATTGACTAAATTTTGGCTTTGCATTCTTGTGCTTCCGAGCACCATAAATAATTCACCACTCCTCCATATTAAGTAATTGGGGCTGGTTGAGGATTTTTTTACTGTTCCTCTCTATAGACTAAAATAAGCTACCCCAATTACATCTGGTGGCGTCTAGCTCAACTAAAAAATTAACCTCTTTGAACAAACTAGATACTTGGCTAATCCCCCGGTTTTTGGTATAAGTAACGAGGGTGAGTAACTAATATAAGTAGTTAAACCAATCAATCGGACCCATCATTTGTCACCACAGCTCATAAAATATGACGAATTGTCCACCCAATAAGCTATCCACCTGAAATTACTATGATAGAGTGCTTAATATTTTTTCACTCATGCCTTCTCATCTAGGTTGTTCCACTCTTTGCTTCAAATCAGCCTAATATTGAACAACAAAAAATTTATTGAAAACTTCTCTCGATGTCTTTAAGTGATTGACTATCCATATAAATAGTAGAGGAACACAACACCGTATCGCTCTTTTTCCATTCAGTATATAATGGTTTAGGGATAAGAGAGTTTCAGTTAAGATAACTAAGATGAAGTTATTCTTTGTCCATTTATACTCAATGAAGACATTGACAACTTCAATACTGATGATCCCAACGGCTTCTGAAGGAAACAAAACTAACCTGAAGATGGCGAAATCAACTACTTGGTATTTCTCTTCTCCTAGCTTTCCATTGTCTTTATCTGTCTTCAACTTATTCTCAATCAGCTTCCACTAAAATCCTCCATTAGACGTCCTATATTGATCAACTTGGTTTAGATGTATTAATTTTACGACCTCGACAATTTTGTTCTCAATTTTTTATTTGAAATATACTTTGTGAGGGTTTTTTGTGAAGTTTAAAATATGGGCATACTCTTCAATGGTAAGGATCATGTCATTGTCTCCGAAGGTGAAACATATATAACCTAGATTCCAAAAATGTATTGACTTGCTGAAATTTGAATTGAGATATTTATTAGGTGGGCAATTCTCTTATACTTCTTCTCAAACAAAGTCTCATCCACATACTCCAAGACTGACACAAGCTTCTTTATATTGTCCATGGAGTAATATACTTTGGTCATGTGTGATAGTTCCCCAACCTCGGTCATTGGGCAATCCTCTTCAACTAATTGCATCATCTCGAATCTTTCCCCATACTCAGAGAAAATTATGGAAGTCATGGTCTTAGCTCAAAAACCCATGTAGAGTTCAAGATTTTAATCAGGTTTGCCCTAATGCAAAATGAAATATTAAGGAGTCCATACCCTAAAGGGAGGTTCTAGGTTATTAAATGAGGGGTAAGTTCACTATCTGATCTCAAAAGGGTTTATGATCTATCTAGTAACCACCTTTCATGAAGGCAGTATAAGGGTTTACAAGAAATGGTTGGGGCATAGTGTGACCGTCATTATCAAATAAACGCTCAACTCATAGTTGGATGTTTCATGAATCTGAACCCCGACTGAAAGTCATGCAACAAACCGCTACTCTGCACTTAACCTAGAGTTCGGTTTATTCAAAAATTAAGATGCATAAAGGCATTAATCTATACCCGATGTACTTATGCATGAAAAATATATAAAAATGCATACTAAAGCAGTAAAAAGAAAAATATGCCTAAGTTAAATTAAACAGGCCAACAAAATAATTAGGCAAATAATCAAACAAACAAAGTTTAGTACAACCCGACAAGTCCCCTGTGGAGTTACCATCCTATCGTGACAACGTCGTGTGACGGATCTGCCTCCTAGAATTAAGGGTGTTTTGGGTTTAATCATAAAGTTATAATTATAGAGTTCAGGAATCACCAGCTTGTATTATGGTCATTATGAAATCTAATGGTCTGTGAGAGTCTGGGTAAAGAGATTAGTTGTGCAAGGAGAAGATGTATCACCCTCAATACACCCTACATAAGGTAAACTGCATTGTTGATTGATTATTTTTCTAAATCATGTTTCTATTCGTTGGTCTCATCTAAGATTAAAGGCAAATCTCCCTTCATGAGGAAGTCTCTAACTTGATGGGTTAAATCTTAATCGTTTTAAGGCCCATATTTAGCATCACATTTATTTTATCTATTGTATCTTTAATACTTGAGGGTATATTTTACAGTGTAATTTTATACTCTCAAATATTAAAGTCTTACAGATAAATTATAACTCTCTGAATAAAAAAACTAATTGTTGTGAGATTTTTGGTATTTTGATCAAACCCTAATGGATAATTATAAACCAGTTATGATATCCATTTTGTATTTTTAAAACACGATAAAAAATGTGATTTTATCCTTCTTAGAAAATATAAATGAAAATACTTTAGGATTTGGCCATATGTACAAAAACAAAATATTTTTTGTTTTTGAAATGAAGGTTTTTTAAAAACTTTTTGATTTTTTTGAAATTTCAAAGAAAATAAGATATTTTTTATATTAGAAATGTATCTTACAGTGTAAGTCTACGACACGATATTAGGCAAAATTATTAGAAAAAACATGCGACGGACCTAAATGATTTTAAAATGGTCCTTAAAATTTTTTAGTTTTTTTTTTTTGGCTTTTTATTAGGCTTGTTTGGTTAAACCTTAAAACAAAGATGTATAAAAAGAGTAAAGGAAAGGCATTACAGTGTGTTAGGCAAACACACCCTTAGTCTAAGAAATGGGTTGGTTGGGCCCGAGGCCCGAGCTTGGTCTAATTGTGTTGGGCTGACTAAAGGCCCAACAATTTCCATTTTTAGTGTCGCAAGGGGGCGCGATGTTGTCTGGCGACGGCGAAGGCTTTCTGTCGTGCCTCCTGTTGTGAGGTATTGTGTGCTGGGAAGGGTTTTTGGATTTAATCATAAAATTATAATTAATGTTTAGGAGTCACCACCTAGTATTATGGTCACTAGGAACCCATGGTCTGCGAGAGTCTAGGTAAGAGACTGGTTGTGCAAGGGGAAGACACATCATCCCAGTGCACCCTACCTAAGGTAAGCTGCATTGTTGTTTCACTGTTTTTTCTAAGTCGGGTTTCCATTCGTTGGTCTTTTCTAAGGCTCAAGGCAGATCTCTCTTCATGAGAGAGTCTCTACCTTATCGGGTTAAATCCTAAGCGTTCTAAAGTCTGAATTTTAGCATCGTATTTTTACACCTTGTATCTTTAATACTTCAGGGTGTACTTTATCGTGTAATTTTACACCTCACAAATATTAAAGTCTACATCTGGATCCTAAAAAAAAGATTGGAAAAATATTTTTGACATGTTGGCCAAATCCTAATGGATAATCATAAACTGGTTATGATATCCATTTTTGGATTTTTTTTAAACATGAAAAAGATGCAGTTTTTGTTTTTTTTTTATGAAAAATATGCTTGGAAAAATTTTAGGATTTGGCCGTGTGCATCAAAATAGTTTTTTTCTTTTTGAAATTTTTTTGAAATTTTTTTCTTTTTTAATTTTTGAAATATTTTGAAGAAAACCGAGTATTTTAATACCAGATTTGTATTTTACAGTGTAAATATACAAACCGATATTATGCAAAATTGGTAGAAAATATATGCGAGAAAATAACAATTTTTTTTAAATTATTTTTTTGAAAAATTTTTATTTTTTTAATATTATAACACACACACACACACAGAGGAGTGGCTGCTGCTCACGTTACAGGAACTGTCGTGGTCGATGCTGGAGTTGCTAACGGTTGGAGTTGTTCAAGTCTCCGCTATGACGAGAGAGTACCTCTGCTGCTGTTTCTAAGGATGAAAGCCCCTAGAAGGGGTGGTTGCTGCCTCTGCTGCTACTGTTGAGGTTGCGGTAGCAGAGAAGAAAGAGGATGAAACAGGTCTGCAGGAGAGAGAGGGAGTCGCGGTGGCTGCTTGGTGGTTGTGCCGGCTTCCTATGGTGGAGCTGGTATTTTTGGTGGTGTGTAGGCCGGGTGTGTTGCTATTCTCGCCGGAGAAGGCAGCTGTGGAAGAGGTGGAGAGAGAAAGAAAGAAAAACAGAGAGAAAGTTGCACAAACCGGGAAGAAGCTGATTTTTTGGCTTATTTTAGACCCGATTTCCTCCTCCATCAGGCCATGAAATCCACCTCTATTTATAGGCGGTGGAAGAGGGCAATCTTGTCTACACTGGAGAAAAATTTCAGCCCTTGATTTAGATGGGAAGGATCCCAACCGTTGGCTCAAAGTAGGCATGGTGCACTGTCAAATTGTCAAATTTGCAGCTGTAGGCTGCCTGAGTTGGCCTTTTTGGGGTGGTGCCACGTCCATTTATTTGCCAGTGAGCCGGTGAAGACCATACCTAGATGTAGAGGGATGTCTGTTGATCAGTTTCGTGCAAGTTTTGACAAATTTGATGGATGTTAGGTACATTAAATGCAGCTGCAAAGTAGGTAACCGGACCAGCTATTTCAGAGAATTAAAGAAGAAGATGAACAGTACCAGAACTCTGTTTTTGGCCAAAGTTCATTTCAGTCCTTCCTCTTTCAACTGCTTTCAATTGAACCTCTAATTGACCCTAAACTTTTTTAATTAAGACCCTGGTGAACTTCAATTAGAGCCCTGAAGTTACGCGCCTATTGCGATATGGTCATTGGTCTCGGATTTCTTCAATTTAACCCCTAATTGACCTCAAAACTTCAATTTTCTTACAATTTTGCCCCTGATTTCAATCAAATAACTTGGTAAAAATTAAATTTGGTCTCTTAAAATTCCAATCTTCTCAATTAAGCTCAAATTAGGCTCCCAAACTTAATTTTTCACCAATTAAGCCCCAAATAAAATTAATTTGACCCATTTAAAGTATAATTAAGCCCTTGCACTTAATTAAATCCTTCAATTGGACCCAAATTAATTCTTAAACATAATTAAAATTCAATTTGGCCCATGATTAAATCAAATTGGCCTATTAAAAATTTAATTATGTCCTTGAACTTAATTTTTATGCAAATTCGTCCAATAATCATTTAATTTGACCTTGAATTTGCATTTTTTCTCAATTTTTGGGCATAATGGGGTATAATTAGGCCTTGAATTTCCTTCAAAAATTGCAGCTTGATTTCCCGGTCTGCTTTCTCCACGTTGCCAGCCTTTATTTTATTTTTTGATTTTTTTTTTGAAAAAAAAATTGATTTTGAGGGAATAACCCAGAATTGAGTTATGACATTTAGGATGGGCTACTTTGGCCCGAGTCCCAAGCTCGACCCGGTCGAGTTAGCCTGACTGAAGGCCCAACAATATTTTCTTTTCCTTTAAAAAAAATTGGTTAGACCCTTCCCAACCATGTTGGGTGGGCTGAAATAGGCTGAGCCTATCTTGGTCTTTGTTAACAAAAGCAAGCAGCTGTATGACGTGAATTAATTCATTTCCTGCATGCAATGAAGGAGTAAAATCACAGGAAAGAAGGGTGACTACCTGGCGCAGAGGAAAAGAATCGATGTCGCTACTGGTCTGTTGGCGTGGCTGAGATGTTGTTGGAGTGCTCCTGGCGTCGTTGCTGGAGGTTATTGTGAAGAGGAAGAAAAGGAAGCTTGCGATGCTGTTGCTGTTTGTGGATAAGGTGGAGGAGAGGAGCTGGTTGTCTTTGATGGTTTGGTTAAAGGGGGTGAAAATGGAGATGAGGAAGGGTGGTTGGTTGGGCAGTTAAAAAGGCTGACTTTCTAGCTTATTGTCTCTTCAGAGTTCTCCTTACTTAATCTCAAAATTCACTTGTATTTATAGGGTATGAAAAAAGAGACATCTTGTCTATAGTGGGAACAAATTTTGGCTCTTGATTCAAACGGGAAGGATCTTAATCCTTGGTCCAAAGTCATCATCATAAGCTGTGAAATTTGGCTGCAAAAGGTTGATCGGGTTAGTCTCTTTAAGACGACGGCTATAAAGACAACCAGCCGACAAGAATTATGTTGGGGGTATTGTATGGTGTCAGGGTATCAGAGTAGTGTCTTGTTTGTCTTGTTTGGTGGAGAGTTGAGGCATTATATGTCCTGAAAAAGTAATCATCCGAATAGTCTTTCGGGTACAAAAGGTTGAAGATGATGTACAGTTGTCAAATGACAATTCATTTGACATCCTTTTTTTGGTTTTTATGTTAGTAAAAATGGCGTCGTTTTGTACCAAAACAAATTGTTTTTACATCCTTAGGGATTTGACTAAAATTCAATTTAGTTTTTTTATATATTTTAATTTTTTAATTGCATCCCTAATTGATTTTAAACTTATAATTCCATGCGATTTTACCCTTGTCAAACTCAAATATCAACCATAAAGTTTAGTTCCTTTTCATTTTGATAATTGGTTTTGGATTTATGCAAATTGATTCTTAATTGACCATTACACTTTTAATTTGGTTTAATTTCACCTATGTTTTCAACCAAATTGAATCTTTGAAGTTTAAAGCCTTTTTCAAAAAGATTTTTGGTTGTGAATTTCTTCACTTTAACCCGTAATTGACCCTAAACTTTGATTTTCTTGCAATTTTATCCTTGATTTTAATCAATTCTTCATAAAAAAATCAAGTTTGATCCTCTAAAATTCCAATCTTTTTGGTTTTTTACCAATTAAGTCCCTAACAAAATTAATTTGACCTATTAAAAGTATAATTAAATCCTTGCACCTAATTAAATCTTTTAATTTGGCCCACGATTAAGTTAAATCGGCCTATTAAAAATCTAATTAAGTCTCTGATCTTAATTTTTATGCAGATTCGTTCAATAATCATTTAATTTGACTTTGAATCCGCATTGTCTCTTTAGTCTTGGGTATAATGGGGTATGATTAGGCTTCTAATTTCATCCAAAACTCCAACTTGATTCTTCTACATTTTTGAAACCCTCCTGGACATGTTTTTGCTAAGTTGTCAATCTTCTTGTTATTATTATTTTATTATTTTTTTTATTATTTTTTGAAAGGAAAAGGGTAAGTTTAGAGGGGGGAACAAAAATGGATTATGGCACCTTTTATTTTTTGGTGGTTATCTGTTAAACAGAAACATTATATAAGTCATAGAATAGAGAGCTAGCACTTTAGACATAACAATTTATTTTTCCTGAATAAGGATTTATGAGATTTATCACTAGTAGTTCGTGTGGATTATCGTTAGAGACCAGATAATTAGACGGCTTGTGATTTGTGATAACCCAACCTTTAAGGAATTATTCAAAACTCAAGAAGATCAAATCTTCAGGTAATGAATCGCTAAACAACTCTAGATCCGTCTAACATGATATTAGAAACTCTCGAATAATTTTGTTTTATTATTTTCACTGCATGCATGATATTCAAGAACCCTAAAATTCCTTGCAATACAACATTGTTTCAACACATTATGAAGTTTTTATTTTAACACACGAGTTTTCCAATAAAAATTGAATTGATGATGATAGAGTGATGGTGATAAAGATATTTTGATCACATGATATATTAAAAAAATTAACATACCATATTTATATGAATAACCAATAGTTTCTTTTCTGTTGATGTTAAGTTTTTTTTATTGAAATAATAAATTTTGTTAGTGTTTGTTTTTATTGTCAAACCATGCTTTTGAAAACAATGATTTTTTTTTCAAATTAATTTTTTGTGTGTTTTTGGATTGTTTTGATATACTGATGTTGAAATTTTTTTTAAAAAAATAATAATAAAAACTATTATTTTGATGCATTTCTAAGTAAAAAGCACTTTAAAAAACAAACACTGTCATCAAGTCAAACACTTAGGGAGTGTCTGAGAGTGTGGTGGCGATTATTTTTTAAAGTATTTTTCACTTAAAAATATATCAAAATAATATTTTTTTAAATTATTTTTTATATTAGAACTTTAAAATGATAAAAATCTAAAAAATAAATCTTTAATAAAAAAATTATATTTTATAAAACACGTTTTGCAACACAATTCTAAAGTGGGCCTTGTCAAAAATGCATGGTCGTCTTTGATCGATACCAAACCAAAACGCAAACAGGCAGAACCAATTATCATAATATGAAGTCAAAGTTCTATTGGATTCCATTATCAGGAACGCTTACACGTCATAAAAAAGACAAGGTGATTTTGATGACATGGCTATACAAAGATGATGTGACATCACAAGTCAATTTCTTTTATTGATTAAATTCTTTTATTGACATCACATGTGTTGTATATAATATATTATTTTTATTTTTAATATTAATGCATTAAAATAATTCAAAAATATAAAAAAATATTAATTTACAAATTAAAAAAATTAAAAAAGAACTTTCAGAAAAATACTACCTAACTAGAAATAGCTTTTGTTTATAACATTAGCCATGAGGGACACTATTGGTTGGTGAGACATTAAAAAAATTAAGTTAATAAATAATTAAGAAGGAGTTAATCAAGAAAGGTTAATTGTCCCATTAAAGTGAAGACAAGAGGGGATATGCTGGGATTGGGAATCGAGTCTAACAAGGAAGTCTGTCATGTCATTCCTTTCAGGGCGTAGCTGGCAGCAATGTCTTTTGTGTGGACAAATGGCATGCTGCTATTGATCTGGAGGCAGCATATATGATTTTGTTGAAATCGTCAAATATGTATCAAAATCATGATTTTACAGATTTTATTCTATTTCAACTCAATTTTATTAATTTTTAAGTTTTTAAAATAATTTTGCACATTAAATATAAGTTAAACCGCTATTTTAACAACATTATCTTGTACTATTCATTTTGTTTTATTTCCATCTTTTGCTATAACATCATTGCTCTAAATAATATTTTTAAAAACAATTAATTTTTTTACACTAAATTAAATATTTTTTAATATTTTAAAATTATTGTGATATATTAATATTAAAAATAAAATTTAAAAAATAAAAAAAAATTATTTTAATATTTTTTAAATGAAAAACACTTTAAAACTATTGGGTATTGTGATAGCGGTTTTTTCCAAAGTGTTTTTTATTTGAAATATATTAAAATAATATTTTTTTATTTTTCAAAATTTATTTTTAACATTAACCTAAAAAAAATATGAAAATATTAAAAAAAATAGTTTTTATAAGAATATTTTTAAAACTAGAAAAACGGGGTCTTAATCCTAAGCCGGTCACTGAAATAGTGGCCAGTCATTATTAGACATGCCACCTTTTCGGAACATGACTGGAAAAAAATCAATCAGTAATCACATGCCAAGTGTCTTAATTGGTGGCCCGCAGCTTATAGCCGGTCCAATCAACTACATGATGATAATCTATCACGATAAACATACCACCATATTCACAAATAATAATTACTAGCCGTTTAACTTGCTGGTTATAATTCTTTTTAAAAATATCAGGGAATCTTTCGAGGTGTTTTTTATATAAAAAAATTCAAAATAAAAATTATAAAGTTATCTAATTAAATAAATTAATAATTATTTATGTAAATAAAAATAAAATTATTAACAATAATCAAGAAAAAAACTAAAAAAAATTGAGAGATAAAATTAAATCAACATATTCAATTATATTGAATGAGGCTTTTCACCTGATTATGTTTATCGAATTTATTTATTTAAATTAATAAAAAATAAATTCACAACATGAAAAACTCATGACTTAAAAAATAAATACAAATAAAATTGATTGAATAAACTCAAATTATAAAAAAAAATATTATGCAAAACCGAATACATTTACTAATGTTATTAACCGGTCCAATCAACTACATAATCTATCATGATAAGCATGCCACCACATTCACAAATAGTAATTAGTAGCCATTTAACTTGTGATTCTCTGTGGGTTATAATTTTTAACAAAAATACTGGGTATACAGGCTATTTCAAAATGTTTTTTACATTAAAAAAATTAGAGTATAAATTGAAAGGCCTATAAAAATATCTAATTAAATAAATCGATAATAATTTATGTAAATAAAAAAATTCATTAATAATAACCTAGAAAAAAACTGAAAAAAATGAGAGATGAAAGTAGATCCATATATTCAATAACATAAAATAAGAGTTCTGATTGTGTGCATCGAACTTATTTATTTAAATCAATGAAAGATAAATTCACACCATGAAAAACTCATGACTTAAAAAATAAATACAAATAAAATTGACTAAATAAAACCAAACCATAAAAATATTACGCAAGGCTGAACACATCAATGATATTATTGAAAAATGAATATTTTTTTTGAAAAATAAAATTTATTTGAATAAAAACAATTATAGATGAATTAGAATAATATTTTAAAAATAAAACAAAAATAGAAAAACTAAAAAAACTTATATTAAAAGAAGACATGCAAAATTCACAACCTAAATCATGAGACTGGAATAAACTCAAATAAAAAACTTGAAGATAATCACAAAACCAATATTAAACAAAAAAACTATTTTAGAACGATAAGATCGTACCAAGTCAAATCCCCAATAAATTGAATGTTAAAAGAAGAAACCAGCAAAAAAAATCAATTACACAATGATCTAAAAAATGGAGCGTGAAAAAAAAATTAATTAGAGGGATAAAAATCTTCAATTGAAGAGTTAAATTGAATTGAAACATAGATTTAATAGAAAGAAAAACAAATCAAAAGAAAGATGGTCAAACTGGAAAAAAAAAACAACAAAAAAATTGATTGAATGATGAAATTGAAAGCTAATAAAACTTCAACAAAAGTGTCAAGGAGAAAAAAAAAAGGACCGAATGAAAAACAAAACATATAGGAAATTGCAATTAAAGAACTAAATTGAAAAAAAAACTTTTATAAAATAAATAAGAATGAAATAAAAAATTAAGAGAATGATGACTGAAAAAAAACATACAAGAAATATTAATTGCATGACTAAATTGAGAAGAAAAAAACTTCTATAAATGGAAAAAGAATGAAATAAGAAACAAAGAGAATGAGGATTGGAATTGAAAAGTAAGAAAGAAAGAGGATAGTGATGTACATTACTTGTCATGAGATAGAACAGAAGAAGAAAAAAATTAAACAACCACCAACGACAATTCGACCACAGTCAGTTGCCAAGTGCCGCTCCACACAGAAAAGGACACGATAGCGTATTTAAGGAGATGATGGAAGGCTGATTTTGGCCACCGGTGACATTACACATGCTGCCTAAATGGCGCGGACAGCACACACTTGTTGGCACGTGTTCAACATGCGCCAATAGCTTTTCTCTTTTAAAAATTCAAAAATAATGTGAAAATACCAAAATGCCCCAATGACCGTGGTAATTACATTAAATACTCGTGTGAAATTACAAAACCCCCATTAATGCAAAACTTATTTTTTGTTTTTTCCAAGGTTAAAGACATACTTTAACTATACATGGATATTTGAAAACCTCATAAAACCCTCAATTAGCAGCCTAACAATTTTCTAACCTTGGAGGCAAATAAGTATTTTTATTGTTAAGAAGCTTACGAAAAGTCAAGAAAGCCCTTGATCAACAGTTTTAATTTTTTTTGACTTTGGGGGTAAAATAGTATTTTATTATGATAAAAATTGAAAAAGACAAAAACACCCTCGTAGAATCTTTTAATGACCAATGAGCCATTGAAAAAGACCAAGACACCCCCACCCTCAAGGCTTCATCTTTTTTCCACTCAAGGAAAAAATGGTAATTTTATTATAACAATCCACAATAAACTGTATCTTAGGCTGTGGTGAAACTCTCATGGGTTTTAGAGTTTTTGTTAACTAGTTTTTTTAGCTACGCTGCTGAGGGTCAGTTGATGTTACGTATTGGATGAAATATATTTTTTTTTAAAATATAGATCAACCTGGACAAACCTATATAACTTGCGATATGGGTAATGTGATCATGATAAAACCATGGAACCCATATTAAAAAAAATTAGGTAGCTCAATTATAATGAACCAAATATTGAAGGCTAAAAGTGAAAAAAAATAAATTTTACAAAAATGACTCGAGAAAGTAACTTGAGTAAACCTACATCGATGGTCTACACAATGTTGCGGGTTCAACCAGATTTTTCTTAATGGAAAAATAAAAAAGTTCAGGTGACACTAGAATTTTTAAAGAAGTAAAAAACATTTTGAGACTCGGGTCATTGAGTCGATTGGGTATAATAAGTTAAGTTAATTTAATAATATAAAAAAGGCAACTCAAATTTAATAATATGAAAAAAACAAGCAATCTCAGCAAATATTCTAAACTTAGGTTAATATCTCAAATTCACAACTTGTAAAATCGTAGACCGGGGTTCAATTAAGAAACTCAATTCTCAACCAATTTAATATTTAAGAATGAAATTGAAAAAAAAAAGTTATTAATCTAAAAAATTTACCAAAGAAAAAAATAGCAATAGAAAGAATGAGCATCAGATCAAAAGGAAAATAAATAAATAAGGGTGAAATTGAAAAAAATCAAATTTAAAATTATCTCAAATAAAAAAAAGTAATAAAAAAATAAGAACCAAATCTGATAGACTAAAAATTGAAGAATGATGAAGTTGGAAAAAAGTTCAATTTTCAAAATTAATTACAATAAAACAAATAGGGACCACTTCTATAGAAAAGAAAAAAAAGACTTGGAGGGCTAATCTAAAAATCTGGATGGTCAGACATGAATTTCTAGGAGAAAAGGGAAAAGAAGAAAAAAAAAACGAAAAGGTTTTCGACGTCAAACCTAGGTCTATTGATCACATACGCCGCTTAGTGAGGAATAGGTAGCCGAGACGATAAATCAAATGACACAATGAAGAAATGGTTTCAACCACTAGAGTCAGCCACACTCGCTACCAAAAAACCACGGAGCAAATAACACGTGCAACACACGCGTCAACAACTTTTTTGATTTATCAAAATACCGCATTGCGCCTAGGACCAAATAATCATTACGAAAATATCTGTGTGAAATGACAAATAAGTCACTGCAGTAAAACTCTGAGAATTTTGATTTTAAGGGTCATAGAGTCATTACGATATACGTAAAAAAGTAAAATATCAAAAAATCCTCTAGACTATAGTTAAGTTTTTTTTTTAAGGCAAAAAGTATTTTAATTGTGCAAAAAATATGAAAAGACCAAGATGCCCCTCAAAAATTCTAAAATGACAAGTGAATCTTATTAAAAGATCATTTTACCCTGAAGGCTAGTTCTTTGTGATTTTTTAAAGGGTAAAACATAAATTTATTATTCCAATCCATAATGAATCACATCTACAGTACTTTTTCCACAATAATTAGGTTCTGTTAATTTAAAGGTTGAAATTGAGAAGAAAAAAAACTAAATCTATGAGATCAATATATAACCTAATAAAAATAAAATTAAAAAATAAAACTTATAAAGTATAATTTCTAAAATAATTTAATATTGAATGATAAAATTATATTTTATGAGTGTGCTATAGTGATTTAACTACTTATTTTTGTGTTTTGTTAATATACTTGGTTAAAATTTAAATGAGAAATTTAAAAAGATTTGAGATCCTGAATGAGATAAAATTTATTACATTTTATTTTATTTTTTAAAGTAATACAAGGTATATTAGTCAGAATTAACAACTATATGTCGTGTACTATATGACAAAGTTAGAATGATTTCAATAAATCAATTATTTATAAATAAATGTTTTTTTTTTACCTCAGCCGCAGTGTGTCACCTAGAAGAGGCAATTTCCAAGCAGCAACTAGACTGGAGGAAAGAGGAAAGAGGAGAAATACTAAAAGGATTAGGAGAAGAAAAGTCCAGAATTAAAAAGCTTTATATGAGACAGAAACAGCCTTGAACAGCAACTCATCAGCATGGCAAAAATCTGAGTTCTGATTCGAGTTTACTGTTCTGTTAACTATCTTATATTATATTAGGATTATTTTTATAAATTATTTTCCATCTATAAATAGCCAAAATGGATTCCTATCAGCCAAATTTTAGAAGGAGGTGATGTAATAATCACACGAATCTAATTTGAAGTTCGTGCCTCTACAGGTCATGAAAGTAAAGAATCCAAAGAAAGCCATGGACCAATCCATTATCAATGTTTTCTCTATGACAAGCTGGGCTTCATTAATACTGGGCTTAGCCCATGTTTTACAGGGCATATTAATTAGCCCATCACTTCCATGGCTAGTGGCTAAAAAGCCCAGAGGCTAAAAACAGGGCTGCAAGCAACACCCTATGCATTTTATACCAGCGGCTATCGGACAACTGCGTTGTTGTGGGTCAGATATTATTCTTTCTAATTGAAAAAATAAATAAGCAGGTTTTTTCATTATATTTTTTTAATGGAATTTTTTTTATTATAAAAAAAAACTTATATATACATTCAATTAAATAAATTGAGAATTATTTGTGCTAATAAATGACAAAAAAAAAAATCATTAACGATAACTAAAAATTAAACTTGAAAAATTAAAAGATAGATGTAAATCAAAATATTTGATCTAGTAATATGAATCATGTGCCTGGTTGTGTTTGATAACTTTATTTATTAGATTTAATATTCTATTTAATCAAACGATAATAGAAATTGCCACACACAAAAAAATAATTGAATAAAATATAAAAAAATAATTTATACAGGATTACACATATAATAAGAAAAGGTATTATCATTTTATATGAGAACCAACTAAAAACTAAATAACCGAGTTAATTGTGGTTGATTTTTTATTATTATTAAAGCATGTTGTTTTATTATTAAAAACAATAATTTTAACTGGTCAAGTTTTAATAAATCAAATTATTAAAAGTTTAGTTGATTAATCGAGTTTAATAACATCAATAATTTTTTTTTTCTTCTACTTGAAAATTAACCTGAATAAATATTTCAAGCCACAAATTTTATGAATCAACTAAGGTATATTTAACAACTATTCCTTCCGTACAAGTCAATGGAGATTTCCATAACCCCTTCAAAATCTCCATTGCTTCCTTACATTTTCATTGACAGCTCGCTGACCTATCCCCACCAATTAATTAATGTGTAAAGGATCAGGTAATTGGTCTTCGATTATTATGTACGTTGATAAAGGGATTATTAATTCTTCCCTCCAAGTACAATCCTAATTTATAAAATAATAATCCAAATTTCACTATCTGGTTTGGATCAGGCATGGCTGAGCTTGCACCATTTTTTCCAGGAAACAAGCATGATCACGTTTACACCACAGAAGCAATCAAACGATCAGGGATTGAAGAAAGCAATTGAAAGTGAAAGAAACGGAGGTGCACAGCACCAGCACCAGCACCATGGAAAATGGAACCTTTTGCATTTATTTGCAATAATTGTAAGTACTTACGTGACCCTACAATAATATTTATACATCTCACCAACCTTGTTGACCTTATTGTTTAATCACATAAGATGGTCTCTATTGATACTCAATTTTGGACCCCATGTGCTGGAGATAGGGTATACCCGTTTTGAACCTAGTGTAGAAGTGTAGCTCATGTTTGCTGGAAAATTGACAAAGCGGAGGAGAAAGAACAATTTTTTTTTCGACCCCTGTTTGAGCTGTTTTCTACTCTTTTTATCCTCCCCCTTTGCTGCCAAAATCGTCAGGTTTCTTAGACTGACTAGGGGTCTTCATAATGCTAAATTCGTTCCTTCGTTATCATGTTTTTTAAAGTTGGATAAATCCCTCAGAATTTGCACTAAAAAAAACTGATTCTGCCGCTGTCGCAATTTTTTTTCAAACTTAGGCTCTGATTCTGACATGGTTTCGTACGATATCTGACCATCCTAGCTATATTCTGTCACTCATGACATGTTGAAGAATTGACCTACACCTTTGTTGGGTCCTAGGGGTCGTTGTTCTTAGGGCAGACTCTCAGTCAGATTTGGATGCTCAGCATTGTCAGATCAAGAAAACCTTTTTGACCAACCAAATCCTTGCCAGATTCTGTTATCTAAAACGATTTTATCTTACTTTGAATCCTTCATCAAAGTTGTAGTCTGGGACACGTAGATGAATTTGGGCTTTTGAATTGCTTGATTTCGATAACATAAGCTCAAGATATTTCTATTTGAAATCTAGCGTGAAAACATAGAATCCTGCCGCAAGAAAGTTTTCAACCAAGTTTGGTTGCAATTTTGTTATTCAAAATGAATTTATCTCATTTTTTATCCTTCATGAAAGTTGTAGCTTTACAAGTGTAAATGAATTTAGGACTTTTGAATCGCTTGATTTCGATATCAAAAGCTCATAATATTCCTGTTTGAATATCTAACATGAAAGCAGAGAATTCTGTCGCTAGAAGGATCCTGACCCGAGTTTTACACTAAAAACTCTATTTCCATCACAAATTTTATTGATTTGTTCTTAGGTCATACTCTCAGTCATATCAAGATTCTCGGCATTGTCAGTTTCTGAACCTTTTTGATTAACCAGATTACTTCCAGATTCTGTTCTCTAAAATGATTTTATCTCACTTCGACTCCCTCGTCAAAGTTGTAGTCCTGGACGCGTAGATAAATTTGGGCTTTTGAATCGCTTGATTTTGATATCAAAAGCTCAAGATATTCACGTTTGAATATCTAACGTGAAAGCAGAGAATTCTGCCGCGAGAAGGATCCTGACCCGAGTTTTGCACTAAAAACTCTATTTCCATTACAAATTTTGTTGATATGTTCTTAGGTCATACTCTCAGTCGTATCGGGATTATCGGCATTGTTAGTTTCTGAATTAAATCAGGAGACCCTTGTTGATTAACCCAGATTACTTCCAGATTCTTTTCTCTAAAATGATTTTATCTCACTTCGACTCCTCATCAAAGTTGTAGTCCTGGACGCGTAGATAAATTTGGGCTTTTGAATCGCTTGATTTTGATATCAGAAGCTCAAGATATTCCCGTTTGAATATATAGTGTGAAAGCAAGGATTCCTGCCGCGAGAAGGATTTTTGCCCGAGTTTGCAGGGACACAATTGCAAGATGCTTAAAGTTTGAAGATCAATTACAGGCCAATTTGAAGCCCTTTTTTTGGACTAAGGACCAAATGAAAAAGGTGCTAAAATAAGGAAGTTGAGTGAAGATAAAATTAGAAGGAGTTTTGCCGGAGGAAGAAATTGAAGAACCACGTTTTCATCTGCACAGCTAGCCCAGTTTTTCTTTCCTTTTATCTGCAATTTCCTGTTTGGTTTCAATGTTTCTCTCTCTTGAATGGAGAGCTACAGACCACGTTTTTATTGCCTCATTTAAATGGGAGCAACTGGCTTCTTGGTCCCAGCTATGGAAGGAAAGAAAGGAGCCATATCATCCTTTAAAAAACTGGAAAGAAATCAAATATGATCACAAAATCAGAATCAAAATATTTTGGTTTCCTATTTCTGCTCACCCGAGATTACACCCTAGAGTTAATGTAATATTTGTTTCCTAAATAGAGCTGCGTTTTAGGTTGTAAGCCCCTCTAATGACCTAGGAAGGGGACGGAAAAAAAAGAAGGGAAGCAGGACAGAAAAGAGAAAGAAAGAGCAGGCAAAAAAACAGAAAAAGAAAGACAAAAAACGCAAGAGAGAACAAGGGAGAAGAAAGTGCAGGAACCAGTAGAGAAAGTGACGAAGACACAGAGGAAAGAAAAAGCAAAAAACAGACGCAAATACAGAACAGAAGGAAGAGGGTTGAAACAGACGAACACAGATCGAGCAACCATCACGCTTTCAACGTTGCTGCAGCTTCTTCGTCTCCAAGTCTGTTTCTCTTCACCTTTTGCATGCATTTTTTCTTTGTGTTTGCATTGTTCAAGTGAATTATAATTCACTTGAACAGTAACGGGGTCTTTTTTATGGCATTTTCCTTTGTTATTGTACTGTTCAAGTGAATTAATTCACTTGAACAGTGCTCGCCAACTTTCCTTAAACTTTAAACTGCGCCCTTTTGTGTCACGCCGGGTCACTTGCTTGGCAAGTGACCCGGCCAGACTTACTTTTTTTAAAAAAATAAATAAAAGAATGAGAAAGAGATTTATTTTCTGGCATATTTATTTTAAAGTCTGAATTTTTTATGTTGTAAAAAAAAATATACCAATCTCGTATTTAGAATGCCTGGTTTTCGACGCAATGTGACAAATATATATATAATGTTTTCATGCATACAACCAATACTCTAACATGTTTTGAATGTTTTTTTATATAAAAGAAAATATTGGAAGTTTCGAAAATGTGTTTTCTCATGGATTTCTTAAACACAACAAAAATTATTTTCTTGCATTTCTGGATTTTACAACATGTTTGTAAAACTCCAAAGGGTATTGGCCAATATTCCAAAAAAATAAAAAATCTTGTTTTGGGGGGAATTCATCTATTATTCACCGTTAATGTTTGGATAAAGAAATCCTAAAGGGATGAATATCCAAAATATTATTAGGAATAACTTGTTATTATTCACTGTTAATATTTGGATAAAGAAACCCTAAGTGGTAAATATTCAAAATAATTTTTTAGGAATAATAAGTCCTCACACATCCTTGAAAGAAGCCTTTATTATAATCGAGGACATTTCAATTTTTTTTACTCCACGGTTTACGAGCTGTGAGAGTATAAAACATTAAGGCAAAAATAGGCTTTTAAAGCACCCTAGATTTCTAAATTTTTGTCCCTTCTCCTTGCGATTTATGAGTCGCAAACTCTTGAAATACTAAGGGAAAAATGAGCTTTTAAAGCACATGGAATCTCCTTGGATTTCTATCTTAATAAATTTAGTTTGAATCAAACCTAGGAAAACT
>Ga0307517_10003936_pt1 | contig 22997 bp, 24 predicted proteins | sample 23_EM_MG_FD_194515 | JGI IMG/M metagenome (GOLD analysis project Ga0307517, IMG submission 194515) | Populus trichocarpa ectomycorrhiza microbial communities from riparian zone in the Pacific Northwest, United States - 23_EM | ecosystem: Host-associated > Plants > Roots > Unclassified | place...
TGGAATGTGGCGGGGCGTTGCAACGCAAGTCAGGACGCACAGGACGCATGGGACGCAGAAAATACGTCGCTTGCGTCAGGACGCAACGCCGACGGATCAGACGCAGGGTCCGTTTTTGCTGATGTATGTGGAGCTTAAGATGGGAGATAGATTGTATAATAGACATAGAGTATTCGGGACGAACACTTCGAAGAGGAGAGCTCGTGTTAGGCGCATGGACTCCCCGTAAGGATTTACAGGGTAAACTTACCCTACCTTGACGCACACGAACTTCGAAGGAAAAAGATAACACCCCCCTCGAGCCCCGGCGTGAGGACGGCGCGTCATCACTGGCCGCCTGGGTAGTTGCGTCCCAACACCAAAGACCACTATTAATGGAACACATCTTATAACACCGTATACATCGCGGCCGTCCGACCGAGCGGATCCTGTTCGCAGGATATCTGAGGGGAGACCTTCGGACACCTTCTGCAGGTGGGAGCAGGTGAATCGGACAACGGCGCATAATGTTACAGACACTTGAAGACAGACAGTCGGAAGAGTGGGTTGGAAGTAACGGGACGTTTCGCACAAAGGTTAGTCCCCTCATACCTACAAAGTCGTGTAGAGTATCAAGGAGGTAACTATGCCCAGTATGTGGATCGGGTGCATCCACAGAGGACAAGTTGTTAAAAGATGGAGTCCGAGGGAAGAAGCCCATAGGTACGATCCCGAGGACAAGTCGTGTAATGCCGGACGACCAGAATACGACATGCAGTCGCATGTCGAATTCTCGACGGAAACAACCAATGAAGAATGGCCATCTTCGGTCCAGCGAGTTAGACTACCCTCGATGAGCACGGGGGCAAGATAACTCGTAACCATTGTTGCCAACGGATAAAACGGATGAGCTGACACCTGACATGGTCTCCACACCCTCCGGAATAACAAAAGCGCAGACCGATAAGTTGGCCATGGGAGCAAAAGGTGTGCTAGAGAGTTTTCAGGGTCTACGAGTGTTCGCATTCAGATGAAGTTCGCAGAGTTGCGGGCAAGGTACTTAGTTAGTATAGAGTTAGCATGTATACCACGATTGCTCAGAGGCGGAATATAAATATCGAAGCATCTTCGCAGCTATTAGACACAACAAGCACGGAGAAGAGATCTTATCAATATAATCAGTTTTTATCTTATCGTTACAAATACTTCGACGATCTATCCCGAAGTATACCATTATATCTAGCCTACGTTGCTCGCTTCTTCTTAGCGAGTTCTCCGATATAAATCGATTCAGGTCCTAGCTGTCGGAATATCTCACACCGAAGCTACGACCTAACAGTACCATAGTTTATAGGAAAGTGAAAAAACAGTATAACCAGAGCATTTGGACAAATAGCCCTTATCCAATAGAAGACCAATAGGCATTCAAGTATTATTAGATTCTCGCTTTACGATGTGAACCAATGTTAATAGAATAAACTATAGATATGTGTGCATAAAAGTCCAAAGGAAAAGTAGCTAAGCTAGTAGCCCGACAGAAAGGAACTACATAACCAAACCGAATAACCAAGTGAATAAAAAGTCAGATGAATAAGCAAAGGAATAAATAAGGAATACAACACGCAAATAAACAAAGCCTGAAATCTGCGAAAAAAAGAAGATTCGGATAAAATAAGCAAATAAAAATAATTAAAGAAAGTCAAACCAGTAGGGTTAAGAGCAAGGATAAGGTGATGGGGTAATGATGGGACGAAAGGGAAGAGGAACGACTAGCAAAAGGTATGGGGTAAGAATAGGAAAACCAAATTCGTAAATCATAACAAAACTCTTCCTAGTATTTAGTATGTCTGCCATTTGAGTTTCGAACTGCAGAAACGCGATCTGCTATCCCAAGAACTAGGTAATTCAAATCATCCTCATCCACTGCATTCCACTCCTCCAAAATTGCAGCTTTCATAGCTTCGTTGGTTTGGGGGTGTGGGATGCGACGGTTTATTCGTCCTTTCATCAGCCTCCATACTCCCTCAATCAAGTTAAGGTCTGGTGAGCAGGCTATCCAAGGAAGGAGATAGCCTAGTAAACCACGCTGCTGGTAGTAATCTTTCGTGTATTTTGATCTGTGTGCCAATGTCCCATCTTGCTGTATATAAAGATAATCATTAACTTGACGGGAGCGTTCATACCAGAACTGTTCCAGGTGTGGAACAATATGTGTACAGTATGCTGCTGATTTGATCGTCTTTCCCATCATAGCCTTATCCCAAATAATGAGTGGACCTTTCTGCTTCCCCATAAAGCATCCCCAAATATGGATAGTTTCGAGCTTTTTAAAGCGAAGCAGAAGGCATGAGTCCACATACTCTTCATCCGCTCTATGGGTAACATATACCCGGCCCGGAGAACCACCGACATTAAACGCACATTCGTCTGTCCAGATGACATTCGACCATTCATCTGCCGTCCATGTAAAAAACTGAGAGGCCCATTGAAGCCGATCCTGTAATATAACCAAATAGTTAATAAACCAGTTACCCTCTCCAAAGATTTGTTAGTTATATCACACTCTTTCAATATAAAATACATACTCCCTACACTAGAATAGCTAAAAGTAAAAGTACACAAAAGATAATACTAGTACATTGAAAATAAAACAAAAAAGAGATATTATAGTAGAGCTTAGTCAAGTTAAGGAAATTATTCATACATCTCATATCATAATACATGATATAAACTAAAAAGATATATAAGCATGCTTAACCAAAAAGCAAAGTTATTATACATTTTTACTCGTACAAGTAGGAAAGTGAAATAAACAAATAAGTAAAAGTACAAATAAACTAACACATGGGCGCAAATTGAAGATTCACAAGATGTGACAACAGAAAACATGGTAGTAACATGGATATCAATATCACATCTTCGGAATCTTTAATTTGCGTCCACTTAGAAGCTTAGGCAAAGAAGAGGAGCATGAGAAGGGGTGTTGCCGGGAGGGGCAGGGGATAATATAGTTGAAAAGGGGTTTGGTGGGAGGGAGGAAGGGGTAATGGCAGTCGATAAAGGGTGCGCATGGAGAGGAGGGATAGAGGTTGTGGGGAAGGGTAGAGGGAGAGAAGAGGGAAAAATGTGGTCGCAAAGAGGTAGTGTACAAGGGGAAACCGTAGTTGAGAGGGAGGCAGGAGAGCCAAGAATAAAAAGGGAAGAAAATAAACGAGAAGGGTATGATGAAGAGGAAGGAGAGGAATAATAGGAAGAAAGGGGAATGGCCTAGTTGGCAAAAATGAGAACAGCGATTGGGTAACCATATCTGCTGGAAAAATGACATTCTCACCGTTTGGAAATGGAAGGAAAAGGGTCATTTGTAAAGGAGAACTAAATAGAACTATTATATTCAAACAAGGCCATGAGAAGAGGTAAAAAAGAAACTAAGAGAAGGAATAGGACACAGAAAAAGGAAAAGGTTTAACAGACCGTCTTGTGCTGGGGTTTAAGAAATGGCTTCTTACGAGCCATGCGTCGGTGATAGCCTTCCTCAGCAAAAGCACAGCGAAGGGTTTTATTGTTTGCCTGAACTCCAGCCATATAGGCAATTTCGGTCAATGGCTTACGTCGATTTGTTGCTGTAGCGGTGGCAAGATTGACTAGCCTTTTGCGTAACTGAGAGGTGAGTATTGCTGGACGACGACGAACTTTGTGGCGGACGGGGGTGCTGATTGGATGTGCGATTTGGTAGACAGTTGAGAGGGAAATCCCAGTTTTTTGCGTGATACCACGATAGCTCCATTGTGCGATATGGCGCAATGCACGAATTTTGTGGCGCATGGGGCTAGATATTCCTGAGTGTTTTTTCTTGGATGAGGCTACTACCGTATAATCTCCTATTATCCGGTTTTCCGCCAAGACCGGGCGTTCCTTAGTGTGGGACGGTGCATGGAGTCAGAAACCGGTTCTCTCAATACACCCACTTAACACGGTAGCTAGAGGGTGGTTTTAGGTGTCTACAACACTGCGGCTGACTGTGTCGCAATCACCCATTTTCACCTATTTTCACTCATTTACAAGGGTTGAGATGGTGATCAAACAAGCGCCACCAACTTAGTGTTGGATTACAGGACACCTAAAACCACCCTCTAGTTACCATGCTAAGTGGGTGTATTGAAAGGGCCGATTTCTAACTCCATGCACCGTCCAACCTTAAGTGACGCAAGTCTTGGCGGAAAACCGGATAATAGGAGATAATACAGTATAGGGTGAGGCGTTTCGGGAGCAGTGTTGCTAAGCTGGGAGAGAGTTGAAACTGCATAGTATGGGCTGGGGGATATGATATTGGGTACCTTGCTATATGCCGGAGCAGTAGGGTTGTTGGGAGTATTGCTGATGGATAAAGTAACTGAAAAAATAATACATCAGCGGAAAGGAAGGCACAGCCAAAAAATTATAATATGATAAAGATATTATTTGCGGGGGTTTTTACCTTGATGACTACCTTGGAGATGGCGAATTGGAGTACTGGGTATAGATGACAAACTTGGGAAAACAGAAGTATAGTTGAAAGAAGTAGGAATTGGTTCCGGCTCTACACGGTGGAACCCTGGGTCATCCTCCAACCCATACTCTCCTGCTGGAAGAGGAGAAATGCTCGTATCATGGAATGGGCGGCAGGTGATTGCATCCTCAGAGTGGCTTGCAATAGTAAGGAGGCTAATTGGCAATGAGGTAGAAACAGATAGTAAGGAGGATAAAGGCTGGGTTGGTCCGGCAGAGAGAATGTCAGAATTGTGAATATATGGAGAAACCGAAGTTGCCTGAAAGGCTCGAGTGATACTTGGTGCCCTGTCAACCATCGTCACTGGCTTTCAAGTAGTTGAGCATTCGTATCTAGAGAATACCTGAACATGACCCTATTTCTCTACGCTATTTATCCTGTCATAATCTAAAGACTTTCCGTAAGTACCCGGCTATTCTCACGCTTTCTCATGGCATTCTAGTGAGAAAATTCACTTACTTTTGCACTTTTTTGTTCTTTTCAACCAAACATCACGAATCACAAAATTTCTACATACCAGTGTTGCCACTTGTCTCGGCTTCTCCCGGTGTACCAGACCTTCATCCAAAATCAGGTTCAACCACCCCGGCTATGTACTACGACTAAATTCCTGACCCTTGTACAGTCACTAGACATATAAAAGTCTTGGTGATTGCGGAATACAGAGACGGCGTGGATTTCGGAAAGGGTGTTTAGAAAAAAGGCGGATAATGGTATCGCAACGGTGGAAAAAAGTGGAGAATTAAACAAGAAATATTATTTTAGTAATAAAGGAACAAGAGTGTATTTAATATCATGGTGGGGGGGTTACTGACCATCTTAGGATGATCAAGGAACTAGAATACATGCCCATCCGCTCCCATACTCCACACTCCTCCTCGCTTAGAGTATAAAGCAATCCCCTAGTACTTGCGTAGTATTTCAATAATGAATAAAGATTGTGCTCATACAGCATTCCACTTTTGCACAGTATACCGTTATGCGGCTTTAAAGGGGCCGGTTGTTCAAGTAGGAGCTCTTAAGCCGGATGAACTGCCCCAATTAGGGAGGTTTTGCTACGACAGCTGTCACTAGAACTGTGCTTAAATCTTGGCAAAGTTCGGTGTGGCGAAAATGGACCTTTTTTCATCGTTTTGCTAACTTTACCAACAACTACACATCAACAACCACCACATCACAGCCTGGCTCACCCCCAGCACCCACCCCTCCTGTGACGCCGCCCCCCCCGACCGGGCAGAATATCACACCGAGAAGCAAATAGTATTGTAAAGCTTTCTCATGTGTTGATCCTGCTCGCTTCCAGAATAGTGGAAGATCTTGGAAATCTGGTTTAAGCCCCCAAGTTACTGTAGCACTGGTATCATAACACCCATGAATTTGCATGGAAGCTCGTATAAAAAGTTGCTAGTAGTCTACCTTGGAAAAGTGAAAACCCCAGAGGTCCATTCGCGCTACAATGGTGTGATCATATTTATTTATTTTCAGATCCTGGTAGATAGATTGTGACGGCGGAAGATTTCGCTCGACAAAAGATGGTTCATATTGCACAACTTGTGCTTGTGTTGTAATGCTAGGAAAAAAGGCCATTTTCGGTCCCTGATACTAGACAAAAATTCAATGGCCGATCCCTCGCAGAACTTTGTCCCGTGTGTAGGGTATTCTAGAGGAGCTAGTCAGGCTGGATGTTCACCGACAATGCAGTAAGGCAATGCTGACCCCCACTCTTCGGCCTCGCTAAGGCTATCAATGGCCCCTAAGCACTCAAGAACCAATCCTCTGAATCCCCTACTTCTAGTTTACAACCTTCCAAGTACTAAAGAAAGGGAAATGCCTCCTCAACCTCACGTCAGGGGGAATAGCAGCTCTTTCAATAACTCCTTTAATAACAACTCTTTTAATAATACCATCTCAATCACCCGCGCGTGCAGCGCGAATATCTCTGGCAGTGCCTATGAGAGAGACAGGATTCTCGCAAGGTTGTCTCCACTGGAGCCCAGGATACGGCACGACGATATTAGAGCTCATCGAGTCGAACATGTGGGAGACTGGCTCCTACGAACAGAAGAATATGGGAACTGGTTCAATGGCATTCGCGATGGGGAACCCGATAATTCAGCCTTGTTCTGCTACGGAGATCCGGGGGTCGGTAAGACCTATATTACGTAAGAGAGCATACCCTCCACGAAGCAAAGGTGTTGCTAAGCAGCCACGGCTCTAGCTCCTTGGTAATAGATACCTTGTGCGATTGGGCAAGGGGGCGAAATGCTGCAGTTGCCTGCTTCTACTTCGACTTTGCCCCCAAAAAGGAACAACCACCAACGAGCATCCTGAGTTCCCTCCTGAAGCAAGTTGTCGGTGGACTCCAGAGGATTCCGGCGAAGATCGTTCAGGCTTTTCAGGACCAGGAAAAGGTTATCGGGGGGCGGAAACTAGGGCTAGATGATATTGTAGAAATGTTCCAGGATATCTCATCTTCGCGGCCCATCTTCATATGCATCGATGCTCTCGATGAATGCATGGCCGAGTATCGAGCAACGCTACTTGATTCCTTAAAACAAATCCTACACAAGTCTCCAAGAACTCGTATATTTCTGGCTGGAAGATTGCATATCCGGGATGAGGTGGAGAAGCATCTTGCCGGGAGGGTAGTTGCTGTATCCATCACACCCATCAAGGATGATATCATTCGATTCCTGCGAGCAAAACTGAAAGAGGATACAACACCGGACGGGATGGATGAGAGGTTGGAGGAGGACATTATGGAAAACATCTCAGAGACGGTTTCAGAAATGTAAGTGGGGATCGAGGGCGAAGGCGAAAATATGTGAAGTTATGAGCTGACAGATCTGTGTCTAGATTTCTACTGGTGTCACTAAATATCAAGGGGATCCTGCAGGAAACGACACTGCATCGGAGGCGAGAGAAGCTGAGTGTAATGCCAAATGGCCTAGGCTTGGGAGATGCATACGATGCAACCATACAACGAATAAAATCACAGGAAGGGGATAGAGCAAGACTCGGGGTGGCGACCCTGATGTGGATTTCACGTTCGGTGCGACCGTTGAATGTAGATGAGCTTTCTCATGCCCAAGGGGTCGAGATAGGATCAGCGGACATTAATACCAACAATGTGCCTTCGATCCGGACAGTGTTAGCCTGCTGTCAAGGTCTTGTTACTGTCGATAAAGGATCCTCGGCCGTTAGGTTGATCCATTTCACACTCAAGGAGTATCTCTCCAATCAGACCGACTTGTTTGATAGACCTCACTCGAAAATAGCAGACTTGTTTGACGTATCTCAATTTCCAGTCTATTAAGGATCTTTCGGCCAGCTCCCTTCGAAACCTCCAGGGTACACCTTTCCTAGATTATTCCTCATTATACTGGGGAATCCATATGCGAATAGAGCTCTCAGATCGCTCAAAATACCTTGCGCTCAGCCTTCTTTACCAATTCGAGAATCACGTATCCGCCGAATTACTTTGGAGGTCAGTCGTCGAGTGGAACTTTGGTTACCGCAAGCCATTTTCCGCGCTGCACTGCATTTCATATTTCGGCATTGCCGAAGTTGCAATGGATTTGATAAGGACAAAGAAATGGGATGTCAACCAAAGAGATGGTCTGACGCCACTCATGTGGGCTGCGAGGCATGGGCGTAAAGATGTAGTAAAATTATTGTTGCAACAGAAGCGTACTGAACCTGATATACCGGATACAGAATCTGGTCGAACAGCACTCTCTTGGGCTGCTGGGAGTGGGCGCGAAGGGGTGGTTAGGCTCTTTCTTGGTCGTCTATGTGCTCATCCTGGGAGCGCAGGCAGTCGGTGGGGGAGAATACGGCAAGCATTGAGAGGGCTATTTAGATGGAAATACGTCAACCCTGACAAGCCTGACGGTCATGGCGAGACACCGCTAGTGTGGGCCGTCAAGGGCGGGCATGATGGAGTGGTGAAGCTACTGTTGGGAGAGAAAGACGTTAGCCCCAATAGGTCGGACAACGATGGCCGAACACCGCTCTCGTGGGCCGCCAAGAATGGGCATGATGGAGTTGTGAAGCTGCTGTTGGGACGGAAAGAGGTTAGTCCCGATGGATCAGACAACAATGGTCGAACGCCTCTCTGGTGGGCCGCCAAGAATGGGCATGATAGAGCAGTGAGGCTACTGCTGCGGCGGAAAGACGTTAGCCCCGATATGCCAGGCAACGATGGCCAAACACCACTCTCGTGGGCCGCCTGTAATGGGCATGATGGAGTAGTGAAGCTACTGCTGCGACGGAAAGACGTTAGCCCCGATAGGCCAGACAACGGTGGCCAAACGCCGCTCGCGTGGGCCGCCAAGAATGGGCATGATGGAGTTGTGAAACTACTGCTGGGTCAGGAAGACGTTAACCCCGATAGGCCCAACCGCGGTGGCCGAACACCGCTCATAGAGGCCGCCTGTAATGGGCATGATGGAGTTGTGAAGCTATTGTTGGGAGAGAAAGACGTTAGCCCCGATAGGTCAGACAGCAATGGCCAAACACCTCTCTGGCGGGCCGCCAAGAATGGGCATGATGGAGTTGTGAAGCTACTGCTGCGGCGGAAAGACGTTAGCCCCGATATGCTAGGCAACGATGGCCAAACAGCTCTCTCGTGGGCCGCCTGTAATGGGCATGATAGAGTAGTGAAGCTACTACTACGACGGAAAGACGTTAGCCCCGATAGGTCAGACAACAGTGGCCAAACACCTCTCTGGCGGGCCGCCAAGAATGGGCATGATGGAGTAGTGAAGCTGCTGTTGGAACGGAAAGAGGTTAGCCCCGATAGATCAGACAGCGATGGCCGAACACCTCTCATGTGGGCTGCAAAGAATGGGCATGATAGAGTAGTGAAGTTACTGCTGGGACGGAAAGACGTTAGCCCCGATATGCCAGGCAGCGATGGTCGAACACCTCTCTGGTGTGCTGCCCAGAATTTGCACCATGAAGTAGTGAAGCTACTATTAGCACAGAAAGGCGTTAACCCCCATAGGCCAGACAGCAATGGCCAAACACTTCTCGCGTGGGCCACCGGGAATGGGCATAATAGACTAGTGAAGCTACTGTTGAAGCAGGGAGATGTTAGTTCTAACCGGCGAGCTCAACGCCCCCAGGTCTTCGACTCACCAGTTACGCTTCGCCAGAATTCCTGAACAGCGAACCGACGCCAGGCCTGGTAGCCTACGACCCCCGGTATGATGTAAGGCCCTGAGGGTAGGGCCACTTTCCGCGTCTTCGAACCTGTCCATATGTCCCTTCTACGGGATTTGCAGGCGCTTTAGTGTTATTCAGACCCTCCCCTCTCATTCTCATTCCACCTCCCAGGGAGCCGAGATTGTGTTTTGGACATCGCTGTTTGTTAGTCCCGGGAATATAAAGCGAATAAATGGAGCGTATCATACCAGGCCTAATATATATCACGAAGTACAATTCTTCCATTCTCTCCACGATTTCTCTTTTTCTTTTTCGCGTACCAAAGTTTGTTTTCACGCATAATCCCCTCTTTCTACTCTTCTCGTATCTCTCCATTCCTTCACTTAATGAGATGGGCTCCAGGTTGTGATGTGGCATATAGTTTTATGATAGAATTTTCATTTTGGGATCTCTCTACCTTGTCTCTTATTTGTGTTGGATTGCCTATAAGGCATGCAGTTATGTAATTGTGCGGGTATGCAGTTGTACGGATATGCTGGTAAGCGGGTATTAAATGCTGATAGGCGGATATGTTGGTAAGTTAGGAGATACCCGGTCATAGGGTATATTTCTCTGCGGTATGCGGTGACTAGGCACTTAGAAGTGGGCTGTTGTTCCCACATCCTTTTCCACTAGGTATAGGGTATTGGTTTTTGGCTTTGTTGATATGGGTTCAAGAAGGGAAGACTGTCAACCATGTGGCACAGTGAAATGCAACAGTGGCTGTGCAAAATAATTGCCAAGATGATTAGTGATTGACTATGAAGGAGGATAAATAATGTAAGATATAAGATAATAATATATTAATTATATACAACATTTGGAGAGTCTGAGACTCTATGATTACTTCTATCATATATGTTTTAGTATCTTTTTCTTTAAAGTTTGGAGTACCATAAGCAATACCCTCACGGTATGCTCTTATCATTCTCTCTGTATGTGCCCAGAACTTCCAAATTAATGTTGGCTTGTACTAAGAATTTGGAATCAACTTGCTTTTTGGGTCTGCTACTACATTGGCCTACCAAGCAACTCTGCCATTTGCGTCTTCCAATTCCAACCACAGAGATAACTTGAATGTTGAACTTGATTGTAGGATGCTGTAATAACATATGCTTTTTTGTATAATTTACTTTAATTGACTTTAGCTCTAAAAATTTATAATTACTCAGCAATTTTGTGTTGCATTTTGATGCCAAGACCTGAGATTCACACCAAATATTGAAGTTTTGAAACCCGGATACCACTCCCTCTACTTGCCTCTACTAAATTAAAAAACCGTACTTTTCTTCTGCTTTACTTGATCTACATTTGTACGGTTTTTTTATATTATTTGAACCATTGTAGGGTGGGTTATGTTCGATTGAAAACCCCTCTAAATGAGGTTGACATTTATACATTCTTGCACTATACCCATTGCCATTGGGCATTCGGTATCAGGTATTTGGTTTCATGATGTTTCTTTCATACCATTTGTCCTTAGACATACCGGAATTGGCACACCGGCGGGGCATAAGCTTTAAGGATCATGGAGGATCATGGGATATCAGGATGGTTCTAGGTTGCTGGGAATCGTTAGGGTTCACGATTTCTTAGCTTAGCCTATTTTTTCTAAGTTCGCTGAGTTTCGGGAGTCTTGCCGTTGTTATAATTGTTAGATGGTGAGATATAGCTCCTCGCCTGCCTTAGCGGGGGGAGGGAATAGCCAACTAATCCACCGCTCTTCCATGTCCCGCCGCGCTTAAAGTCTATTACGATTGCACTTTCTTATTTCCTTCTTTCGTGCTTTCTTTAGCCTCCAGCAGTTCCAGCTTCAGGTACCGTAACGCAAGCTCGATGGCTTGTGCCATTCGTAATGTTGAAGTGTTTTAAAAAGAACCGCTATCCCATCCCTACACTAACCCAAGCAAAAGGGTCAAATTCCGATGGTATGCGGTAGCTCTCCTTTTGAAAGACGCCTCGACATTTCGAGTAGAGTATCCGGTATGCGACTCCGAAGAGGCTGATTGTTCTCGTGGGGACACCTAACCCTGATGAACTTCCGGTACTGAAAGCGAGAACCCCCGGGATAGTGCATCTACTCTGCGAAATGAAAGAGGTACGGGCAAACAACTGTCACTATCAAGAAATCACACAAGTCACAATCAATTCTAGATCTCTAAGCTAATCCGCAAACCCCTTACCCAAAGCCAAACCAGAGAACCACACAGAAGAGAAAAAAGATCCAACCGAAAGAAAGCCAACCTTACTGGTTGTCCGACTATCTAGATACAGGAGATCCTCCTCTTGTCATCTGCTATCACAAATTTTCCTTCCTTCGTTCACGGTCCAAATGGTTCCTCTGTTATTCTGGTGCGGTCGCGCCATTGTTGTGGAGAGAAAGAGCGAGAGAAGAAGTGAAGGATTGCAACCTTACAAAGGGTTCCCCCTGTCTGCCAAGACTAGGCAACAACCACCCCTGCAGAAACTTACACCTTTCCGAGCAAAGACCATGAACGGCTATCTATTGCCTAAGTTATTCGTAAACTAGCTAAAAAATCGCAAAGTGAGTAAAGCCAATTTTTATCCGTAACAGTACCCTATCGACTTTACACCAGTTGCAATTAGTCCGCCATCCAGAATCCCTCTTAGGTTATTGTACAAGTACTTGGCAATTCATAAAACATTCGGATGGGTTGGCGCCAAGATGTCACAGCATTCACCCAAAAGCCCGAATCTTGACGACAATCCATCCGAGTACTGTACAGTACCGTACAAGTATCTTGCATAAATAGCCGATTGTGGATGCAATGGGGCACCTTCTCAATACCCGACTTTTCAAAACCATAACTAAAAAATATTTAAAAAATAAAATAAATGCATAAGTTAGTCCTAATTAGTATCATACCATCCATCTTCCTGAAAATAGTTTTTTTTGTCGCGGTAAAGGTATGCCGGGGTTGGGGAGGGGTTGCGATGTGCCGCTGGAGAACGTTGCGAGGCCAATGTTCAATTATTTATGCTAAGATACTGTGCAAGTACCATATCATGAAACTATGCCCAGGGAGCAGATCCCTATTTATCACTCATGATATTCATACATGCGGGATATCCGGGATCCACAATCGGGAAGAGCTTGGGAATTCGGTTGCAGCGCCCAAGTTACCCTATATTTTTGTTGAGACTTATACAAAAAATTACCGGTATCCTATGATACTACATTTTTTTAATTCTTTTTCTAAGAAATAACCCCTTTCGGGAATTGACGCAAGCTACAAAAAGTGGACGGTAGGTCCATGGGGATAGCCGAGGCTCTCCCTCGACAAGCGATGAGATGAATCATAAAGTTATCTCCTGGACCGGGAAGACATTGAAAATTTCGTGCCACCTCGTTCATTTTTAAGACAGTAGTGAACTTAATAAGCAACTTTTTGTCAATGACCAAAGTTTTGCAGATGTGTAGACTCTAGAACACAGCTAATACTCGAGTATAACTCGCATGACCACACTTACGCCGCTATCACTGAGGAATACTGAGGCAGGGGTTGTTATCGCCCTTTTAGTCATCCATGTCTGAACACTGACAAGGGCGGCACCAAATTTCTCTGTCTTGCCGGAGACTCCCCATACCGGTATGGTTTCTGAACGTGCCGATTGGACAAGGTGTTCGCCAACAAGGCGACAAGATAGCGGCCCCGCTTTTCTTCAGCCTCACTATATCCATAGACCCTACTGTGCCCAAGAAACCATTCCCCGAATTCTCTACACTGAATCCTCAACCTTCCAAACGGTGACAAAAAACGGAAAAATGTCAGAATCTTGCGTCGAGGAAAGCAGCAACTCCTGCAATAACAACTCTTTTAACACCAACTCTTTTAATACCATCTCATTCAAAAATGTAAATAACTTTGGCAGCGCCGACGAGAGGGATAAGATTCTCACATGGATATCTCCACTAGAGCCCAGGATACGGCACCATGATATCAGAGCCAACCGAGTCGAACATGTGGGAGACTGGATCTTACAGACAGAGGAGTATCGGAACTGGTTCGATGGTATTCGAGGTGGGGAATCGGATAATTCGGCCTTGTTTTGCTACGGGGATCCGGGGGTCGGTAAGACCCACATCATGTAAGAAGGCATATCCCCTGTGAAGACAAATTGTTACTAAAAAGCTGCGATTCTAGCTCCTTGGTAATAGATAGGTTATGCGATTGGGCAAGGGGACAAAACGTTTCAGTTGCGTGCTTCTACCTCGACTTCGCGGCCCAGAAGGAGCAATCGCCAACGAGCATCCTGAGTTCCCTCCTAAAACAAGTTGTCGGCGGACTCGAGACGATTCCCACAAATATCGTCCAAGTGTTTCGGGATCAGGAAAAAGCCATTGGGGGCAGGAGGCTAGGACTCAGCGAAATTGTAGAGATGTTGCAGGATATCTCATCCTCTCGACCCACCTTCATATGCATTGATGCTCTCGATGAGTGCATGCCGGAGTATCGGGCAAAGCTGCTTCATTCATTAAACCAAATTCTGTGCAAGTCTCCAAGCCCTCGCCTATTTCTGGCTGGGAGATTGCATATCCGGGATGAGGTGGAGAAACACCTTTCTGGGAGGATAACGGTTGTGTCGATAACACCCACCAAGGATGATATCGTTCGATTCCTCCGAGCAAAACTGAAAGAGGATACAACAACGGACGCGATGGACAAAAGCTTAGAGGAAGACATTATAAAGAACATTCCCGAGACCGTTTCGGAAATGTAAGTAGGGAGCAAGGACGCTAGCAAAGATGTGTAAAGTTATGAGCTGACAAATCTGTGTCTAGATTCATACTAGTATCTTTAAACATCAAGGCGATCCTACAGGAACCGACACTCCATCGGAGGCGAGAGAAGCTCAGTGCAATGATAAATGGTTTGGGTTTGGGGGATGCCTACGATGCAACTATAGGACGGATAAAAGCACAGGAAGGGAATAGAGCAACACTCGGAATGGCCACTCTGATGTGGATTTCACATTCCGAGAGGCCGTTGAATGTGGATGATATATGTCATGCCCTAGCAGTCGAGATAGGATCAAGCGATATTAATTCCAACAATGTGCCTTCAATCCGGACAGTGCTAGGCTGCTGTCAAGGACTTGCCACCGTCGATAAAGGATCCTCTACTGTTAGGCTTATCCATTTCACGCTCAAAGAGCATCTCTCCCATCACGCCAATTTATTTGACAGACCTCACTCGACAATAGCGGAGACTTGTTTGACGTATCTCAATTTCCAGGCCATTAGGGATCTTTCGGCCAGCGCCTCTTATAACCAGCTGGATACACCCTTCCTGAAATATTCTTCTTTATACTGGGGAAACCATATGCGAATGGAGCTCTCAGATCGCTCAAGATACCTCGCTCTTAACCTTCTTTACCAATTCGGGAGTCACATATCCGCCAGATTACTCTGGGGGTCAGTCGTCAAGTGGAACTTTCGTTCCCGCAAGCCATTTCCCGCGCTACACTGCATTTCATATTTCGGCATTGCCGAAATCGCAATTGATTTGATAAGGACTAAGAGATGGGATGTCAACCAAAGAGATAGTGCAGGTCTGACGCCACTCATGTGGGCTGCGAGGCATGGCCGTGAAGAAGTAGTAAAATTACTGTTACAACAGAAGCATACTCAACCTGATATACGGGATACGGAATCTGGTCGAACCGCACTCTCTTGGGCCGCTGGGAGTGGGCGCGAAGGGGCGGTTAGGCTCTTTCTCGGCCGGCTATGTGCTCATCCTGGGACCACAGGCCTCCTGTTGGGAAGGACACGGCAAGTAGTGAGTGCTCTATTTGGATGGAAATACGTCAACCCGGACAAGCCTGACGGTTATGGCGAAACACCACTCGTGTGGGCCGCCAAGGGCGGGCATGATGGAATTGTGAAGCTACTGTTGGGGCGGAAAGATGTTAGCCCCGATATTTCAGACAACGATGGCCGAACACCGCTCGCGTGGGCTGCCGAGAAGGGGCACGATGGGATAATGAAGATGCTCCTGGGGCGGGAAGATGTTAGCCCAGATAGGCCGGACGATTATGGTCAAACACCGCTCTTATGGGCCGCCTGGAGTGGGAACGATGGAGCAGTGAAGCTACTATTGGGGCGAGAAGAGGTTAGCCCCGATAGGTCAGACAACAATGGCCAAACACCTCTCTGGTGGACCGCCAAGAATGGGCATGATAGAGTTGCGAAGCTCCTATTGGGACGGGAAGAGGTCAGCCCCGATAGGTCAAACAACTATGGCGAAACACCACTCATGCGTGCCGCCTGGAGTGGGCATGATGGAGTTGTGAAGCTGCTGTTGGGACGGGAAGAGGTCAGCCCCGATAGGTCAGACAACGGTGGCCGAACACCTCTCTGGTGCGCCGCCGAGAGTGGACATGATGGAGTTGTGAAGCTGCTGTTGGGACGGGAAGAGGTCAGCCCCGATAGGTCAGACAACCATGGCCAAACACCTCTCTGGTGTGCCGCCGAGAGTGGACATGATGGGGTTGTGAAGCTGCTATTGGGACGGGAAGAGGTCAGCCCCGATAGGTCAGACAACAATGGCCAAACACCTCTCTGGTGTGCCGCCGAGAGTGGACATGATGGAGTTGTGAAGCTGCTATTGGGACGGGAAGAGGTCAGCCCCGATAGGCCAGACAACGATGGCAGAACACCTCTTTGGTGTGCCGCCCAGAACTCACAGCATGGAATAGTGAAGTTGCTATTGGGACGGGAGGACGTTAGCCCCGATAGGCCAAACAATGGCCAAACCCTACTCGAATGGGCCACTGGGAATGGGCACGATGGCCTGGTGAGGCTGCTGTTGGGACAGGAAGACGTTAGCTCTAACCGGCGAGATCAACGCCTCCGGAACCTTAGCAAACATATTCGGATTCAGATTCTCCGCCACCACAGACCAGCGACGCGACCCAAGGCCCAAAGTGTTGGGACCCACAGTATGGTATAAGGCCCTGGAGGTATGGCCACTTCCGGCTTCTTTAAACCCATCCATGTACCCCCCCCACAGCATTCGCAGACACCTAGGACTGCTCCTAACCTCCCCTCCCATTCCCACTCCGCCATCAAGAAAGCCGAGCTTGTGCTCTAACTTTAGACATCGCCGTCCACCAGCACCGGAAATACCAGGTGAAATAGGCGGAGCGTATGCCATCGGCCCTAATATATATGAAGTACAATTTATTTACTTTCTCCCAGATTTCCCTTTTTCTTTTTCGCATTCCAGAGTTGGTTTTCACGCATAAGCCCCTCTTTCTACTATTCTTGTATTTCTCCATTTCTTCACTTTATGGAGTGGGCCCAGGTTGTGGTGATGTGGACAGAATATAGTTTATGATAGACTTTTCTTTGTGGGATCTCTCAGCCTTGTCTCTTATATGTGTTAGATTGCCTATAAGGCATGCGATTATGTAATTATGGGGGTGCAGTTGTATGGATATTATAATACTATTATGTATGACATGCGGATAGGCGAATATGCCGCCAGGAGATACCCAGTTCTAGGGTATATGACTTTGTGTTAGGAACTCGGCACTTGGTTGTTGTCTTCACATCCTATTCCGCTAGGCATAGGGGTACTGGTTCTTGGTTTTGTTGATACCCATCGCCATTGGGCATTCGGTGTCGGGTACTTGGTTTCACGATCTTTCTTTCATACCCTTTGTTCCTAACTTTTCTCTTTAGAGCTCGCTTGGTTTCGGGAGTCTTGCGGTGCTCTTATAACAGTTAGGTGGAGAGATACCTCTTGGCCCGCCCTTAGCTGGTAGGGAGAGGGAATAGCCAACTTGTCCACCGTTCTCCGATGTTCCGCCGCGCTTAAAGCCTATTGTGATCGCACTTTCCTTCTTTCCTTCTTTCTTGCTTTCTTGCTTTCTTGCTTTCTTTAGCTTCCAACAAGTGTGACCTCCCGAGATTCAGATCACGCCAGATCTGTGGCTGGTGCTACTCGTAATGTCGAACTGTTTTTACAAAGAACCGCTATTTCATACTACACTGATCCAAGCAAAAGAGTCAAATTTCGGTAGTATGCGGTAGTTATGATATCCTTTTGAAAAGCGCCTTGACATTTCGAGAAGAGTACCGGAACTAGGTGTGCGGCTCTAAGGGGGCTGATGGTTCAGGTGGAGACACCTAATCCTAATGAACTACCATATCAACCTTACTCCGGTAGCTTGCCGTTGGTCAGCCATCCTCAATATCAACACTCTCCTAAGTTATCATGAAACTATATATGCCAGGGAGTGAATCCCTATCTTATCACTCATGATATTCATACGTGCTGGATACCCGGAATTCACAGCAGTGGAAGGGTTTGGGAATTCGGTTTAAGCGCCCATGTTAGCGCACGGCAGTGACGGCATCCACCCGTATTCGCATTGAGACTTATACAAAAAGTTACCAGTATCATGCATTTTTTTTTTTTTTCTGAGAAATGACTATTTCGGGAGCTCACGCTACAAAAGTGGACTCATAAGTTTTTGAATCTTGATATAATAGGTTCGCGGTGATGGCGGAGACTCTCAGCTAGCAAGAGATGGATCATAACGTTATTGAACAACTGGTGCTTGTGTTGTAAGGCGAGGAAGGATTGAGTCTTCAGCCTAGAATAGCAATACAGTATCATTCGAGTCCTGTATAGTACAGGACAAATGAAGAACTGCCACTCTGTCTCAGAACTTTTCCCCGTGCATATGGTCTCCGAACGAGCTGATTGGACTAGGTGTTCGCCAACAAGGCGACAAGATAATGGTGACCCCGCTTTTCTTCAGCCTCGCGAATTTTATCTATAGACTCTACTGTGCCCAAGAAATATCCTCCGAATTTCCTACATTGAATCCGCAACCTTCCAAACGGCCATAAAAAAACGGAAATGTCACAATCTCGGGTCGGGGAAAGTAGCAACTCTTGCAATAACAGCAACTCTTTTAATACCAACTCCTTTAATACCATCTCACTCAAGAATGTGAATAACTTTAGCAGCACTAACGAGAGGGATAAGATTCTCACATGGATATCTCCACTAGAGCCGAGGATACGGCACCATGATATTAGAGCCCATCGGGTTGAAGATGTAGGGGGCTGGCTCTTACAGACAGAGGAGTATCGGAACTGGTTCGATGGTATCCGCGACGGCGAACCCGATAATTCAGCCTTATTTTGCTGTGGGGATCCGGGGGTCGGTAAGACCTACATCACGTAAGGAGGCATATCCCCCATAAAAGAAGGGTGTTACTAAGAAGCTGTGACTCTAGCTCGTTGGTAATAGATAGGTTATGCGACTGGGTAACGGGACAAAATGCTATAGCTGCGTGCTTCTACCTCGACTTCGCGGCCCAGAAGGAGCAATCTCCACCGAGCATCCTGAGCTCCCTCCTGAAACAAGTTGTCGGCGGACTCGAGACGATTCCCACAAATATCGTCCAGGCGTTTCGGAACCAAGAAAAGGCCATTGGGGGCAGGAGGCTAGGACTCAGCGAAATTGTGGAGATGTTACAGGATATCTCGTCCTCGCGGCCCATATTCCTATGCATTGATGCTCTCGATGAGTGCATGCCAGAGTATCGGGCAAAGCTACTTAATTCATTGAACCAAATTCTGAACAAGTCCCCAAGTGCTCGCATATTTCTGGCTGGAAGATTGCACATCCGGGATGAGGTGGAAAGACACCTTGCTGGAAGGGTAGTGGCTGTGTCGATCACACCCACCAAGGATGATATCGTTCGATTCCTCCGAGTAAAACTGGAAGAGGATATAACACCGGACGCGATGGACAAAAGCTTAGAGGAGGACATTATAAACATCATTCCGGAGACGGTTTCGGAAATGTAAGTAGAGAGCAAAGAGCGCCGGGAAACGTATTTAGGGTTATCTACTGACAGATCTATGCTCAGATTCATACTGGTATCTCTAAACATCCAGACGATCCTGCGAGAAACCACAATCCATCGGAGGCGGGAGAAGCTCGGCGCGATGACAAACGGCTTAGGCTTGGGGGATGCATACGATGCAACGATAGGACGGATAAAGGCACAGCAAGGGGATAGAGCAAGACTCGGAATGGCCGCTGTGATGTGGATTTCACATTCCGAGCGGCCGTTGGAAGTGGATGAGATCTGTCATGCCCTAGCAGTCGAGATAGGATCAAGCGATATTAATTCCAACAATGTGCCTTCAATCCGGACACTCCTAGCCTGTTGTCAAGGACTTGCCACCGTCGATAAAAAAGTCCTCTACGGTTAGGCTTATCCATTTCACGCTCAAAGAGCATCTTTCCCGTCATGCCAATTTATTTGACAGACCTCACTCGATAATAGCGGAGACTTGTTTGACGTATCTCAATTTCCAGGCCATCAGGGATCTTTCTACCAGCGCCTCTTATAACCAGCTGGATACACCCTTCCTGACATATTCTTCTTTATACTGGGGAACCCATTTGCGAATGGAGCTCTCAGATCGTTCAAGATACCTCGCTCTTAACCTTCTTAATCAATACGAGAATCACATATCTGCCGAATTACTTTGGAAATCAGTCATCAAGCGGAGCTTTGGTTCCCGCAAGCCATTTTCCGCGCCACACTGTATTTCATATTTCGGCATTTCCGAAGTTGCAATCGCTTTCATAAGGACCAAGAGATGGGATGTCAACCAAAGAGATAGCGCGGGTCTGACGCCACTCATGTGGGCTGCGAGGCATGGGCGTGAAGAAGTAGTAAAATTACTGTTGCAACAGAAGCTTACTCAACCTGATATGCCGGATACAGAATCCGGTCGAACAGCGCTCTCTTGGGCTGCTGGGAGTGGGCACGAAGGGGTGGTTAGGCTATTCCTCGGTCGGGGATGTGCTCATCCCGAGAGCACAGGCCGTTGGCTGGGAAAAACGCGGCAAGTAGTGGGTGTGCCACCCGGACGGAAATACGTCAACCCAGACAAGCCTGATGGTCACGGCGAGACACCGCTGGTGTGGGCCGCCAAGGGTGGGCATGATGGAGTTGTGAAACTACTATTGGGGCGGGAAGAGGTTAGTCCCGATATGTCGGATAACGATGGCCGAACGCCGCTCGCGTGGGCTGCCAAGAATGGGCATGATGGAGTTGTGAAGCTGCTGTTGGGACAGCAAGACGTTGGTCCAGATAGGCCAGATAATTATGGCCAAACGCCACTCTTATGGGCCGCCGCGAGTGGGCATGATGGAGTAGTGAAGCTACTGCTGGGGCGAGAAGACGTTAGCCCCGATCGGCCAGACAATAATGGCCAGGCACCGCTCTCGTGGGCCGCCGAGAATGCGAACGAAGGGGCAGTGAAGCTGCTGTTGGAACGGGAGGGGGTTGCCCCCGATAGGCCAGACAACAATGGCCAAACACCTCTCCATCAGGCCGCCGCGATCGGTAATGATGGAGTTGTGAAGCTACTGTTGGGACGGGGAGAGGTCAACCCCGATAGACCAGACAACCATGGCCGAACACCTCTCTTCCATGCCGCCCAGAATGGAAATGACGGAATTGTAAAGCTGCTATTGGGACGGGTCGCTAGGCCCGATAGGCCAAACAACTATGGCGAGACACCTCTCGGTCAGGCCGCCGCGTGTAGGCGTGACGGAGTTGTGAAGCTACTGTTGGAATGGGAAGACTTTCGCTCCGATATGCCAGGCTACCATGGCCGAACACTGCCCGCGTGGGCCACCGGGAATGGGCGCGATAGACCACCGTGGTTACTGTTGGGACAGGAAGATTTTAGCTCTTACTGGATAAATCAACTCTTCTCGGCCTCCGACCGGACTTACTGCAGGCTCTCAAGGGCAAGCTGGCCCAAGGCCCAAACCCCTGCGACTCCCACTATGGTATAAGGCCCTGGAGGTATAGCTATTTTCAGCGTCTTTCAACCTAGCCATGTGCCCCCTCCACAGCATTCCTAGACACTCTAAGACTATTCCTAACCTCCCCTCCCATTCCCACTCCGCCATCCAGAAAGCCGAGCTTGTGCTCTAGACATCGCCGTCCGCCAGTACCGGAAATGCCAGGTGAAATAGGCGGAGCGTATGCCATCAGCCCTAATATATATGAAGTACAATTTATTTCTTTTCTCCCAGATTTCCCTCTTTCTTTTTCGCATTCCAGAGTTGGTTTTCACGAATAAGCCCCTCTTTCTACAATTCTTGTATTTCTCCATTTCTTCACTTTATGGAGTGGGCCCAGGTTGTGGTGATGTGGACAATAGAACATAGTTTTATGATAGACTTTTCTTTGTGGGATCTCTCAGCCTTGTCTCTTATATGTGTTAGATTGCCTATAAGGCATGCGGTTATGTAATTATGGGGGTATCATATGATAATATTATGTATGACATGCGGATAGGCAAATATGCCGCCAGGAGATACCCGGTTCTAGGGTATATGACTTTGTGTTAGGAACTCGGCACTTGGTTGTTGTCTTCACATCCTATTCCGCTAGGCATAGGGGTACTGGTTCTTGGTTTTGTTGATACCCATCGCCATTGGGCATTCGATGTCGGGTACTTGGTTTCACGATCTTTCTTTCATACCCTTTGTCCCTAACTTTTCTCCCCAGAGTTCGCTTAGTTTCGGGAGTCTTGCGGTGTTGTTATAATGGTTAGATGGAGATATATACCTCCTGGCCCGCCGTTAGCCAGCAGGGAGAGGGAGCAGCCAACCAACCCACTTTTGTTCCTTCCTTCTTCTTCCGCGCTCTCTTCAAGCTCCAACTGTATGTGATACCTGCCGAGGCCAGGTTTTCTTTGCCACATAGAAGAGATTCACGTGCCCACATCTCTACACAAACTCCAGACAAATAATTTACCTGAAATAAACACATACCATACTTCAGCCACCCCAGAAGAATTCTCAAAAAAAAATCCGAACCCGCGTTTCAAGATATCTATAGAAATACGATAGCTCGGGGACCCTCCAATTTTAGTGTGTTCCGACCTGCCATGTTATATAAAAAAAAGCCACCCTAATTAACTCCTCCATCGAGTGATAATTCATGAAACAAACGGCACAGCTTTATCACTTAAACCCCCCGCAATCCTCCCAAGACAATTAGCATAGCAGTTGCACACCTCCTCCCCATTTGCAAATCACTACCTCGCTAGCGCCTATAATCCGGGGGGGGGGGGGGGGGGGGGGGGGGGGGGGGGGGGGGGGGGGGGGGGGGGGGGGGGGGGGGGGGGGGGGGGGGGGGGGGGGGGGGGGGGGGGGGGGGGGGGGGGGGGGGGGGGGGGGGG
>Ga0307517_10003937_pt1 | contig 22991 bp, 10 predicted proteins | sample 23_EM_MG_FD_194515 | JGI IMG/M metagenome (GOLD analysis project Ga0307517, IMG submission 194515) | Populus trichocarpa ectomycorrhiza microbial communities from riparian zone in the Pacific Northwest, United States - 23_EM | ecosystem: Host-associated > Plants > Roots > Unclassified | place...
ATCTAACGTGCACACTATATGCTGTAAAAAGATGCTTCCTAAAGATAATTTGACAGAAGAGTTTGCAAACCGATGAGGCTGGGAAAAATCCTTTGGTCAAAGATTAGGGTGTTTTTCACTTGCCGATGAAACTGAGTTTGGATGACTTTATGAACCCAGCAATACCCGTAAGAAAAACAATCTGATACTTGAACAATTACAATGTTTGTATAGGTGACGAGGAGAGTGAGTATTCTCTAAACTTCAATGTTTTTCGAGCCTTGTTCAAGTCCTGTGTTGTGTTAGAATTCAAGTCTAAAGAAATGAGCTTTAGCCTGGTTTTATTTTATGCTCTAGAGAGATTTGTTTATACAAGTTATTTTAAGATAAATATCTTAAAAAATATATAGGTTTTAATATATTTTATATAAATATTTCATAAATATCTAAGTTATAAGATATTTAATATAAATATCATAGATATTTATAAAAATGTATATATTATATAAAACATCATGTAAGTTTGATTGGACTCCGTCTAGAATTAATATTTCTGGGTAGTTATTTTATATATCATCACAAACATTAGCAAAAGAACATAATTGAGAAGTGTCTGGAATACTTGGGACCGAATTGATAATATTTATAAGTTTGATATCCTATTAAAAATGATTATACAGGTTAGGGATTAAATTGAGGTTTCACATTCCTTTCTTCCTCCTCCTCCTCCTTTTTTATCCAAGCAGGGAAAAAAACAAAACCATAGGATCATGACTATAGTAAATAAAAAAAAACGTAATTTGAGTGAAGACAGTCATCTAATAGGATAATCACTAACAATTTTTTTATATGGTATTTGAGATTTAGAATCATAGTTATTAAACTTGAAATAAGATTTACTTGGCTAAAGAATTGGATCTTGAGTCACACGAGTTAATCGAATCATACTAGAAAAACTTTTAAAAAATTATATTTAAAATTTTAATATTTTATATAAAAAAACTAAGAAACAATCAATGTAAATATAAATTATAAGAATTGAGACATGAGATATAATATAATTATTCATATTGACAAGTTAAAAAATAATTTATGTAAATATAAATTATATAAAAAAAATAAGATATGAAGTATAGTATAATTATCTCACGTTGAAAAGTCATGAAATAATCCATATAGATATAGATTATTAAAAAAATATACATTGAAAAGTCAAGATTGAATCCATATAGATATAAAATATAAAAAATATTTATAAATTAATTTTATATTTTTTAAATTTATTAAAAAAATTAAATCTCATCCGGATTATAATGGAAGCTATACCCCAAGTAGAACAAATGCGCTTTCGTAAGATCGAGTGACACGTCGTACGTAGCCATCCTATCATGAGGCAGTTAGATGAATCTACCATATTTTCCAAAGACCCAGCCCGCCTCTATCCCTAGGTTGCCAAGGACTATCCCAGCTAACAAGATGCATTCTCTTCCGAGACTCCATGGCCCCGCCCATACAATTTTTTTTACATAATTGACCAACTGTTTATAAATACTTTTGTGTTTTAAAAATATTTTTAAAAAAATTTAAATTTATATTTTTAGGTATTTTCAGATTATTTTGATATACTACAAAAATATTATTTCAATATATTTTCAAGTAAAAAACATTTTAAAAAATAATACCTCCTATAATAGAATAAATAGGAGTGGCAGCTAGAACAGATTGGGGAAGAATCACCCTACCAGCAAGTTATAGATGATTCACTCTCCACCCAGCTAACCGCTCCTGAGCCCGTTCTACATTGCTACCATAGGTATCCCTGTTAACTCGTTTACGTAGAGGAGGTAAACCGAACAAGACGTTTGGTTACAATTTAGGCTGCCAATTTAGCCAATTAGCCCCAGCTTAATACTTTAACATAGCATTCGATTATTGTTTTACAATGAAAATGATGAGAATAGTCTGGACAAAAGAGACAAAATAGAATATAAGATTGGAAAATAAAATTGTATTTGATAATGATGTACTCGATAAAAAAATTGTTTTTATATCTTGTTTGATTGATAGTGGATAAGACAAAATAAAATATAAAAAATACATATTTACTCCTAACATGTATTACCGTCAAACTTATATAATTTTAAAAACATAATTAGATTGTTTGTTTTTAGTTTATATTGAGTGTTGAAATTAATAATAATGTGATAGTCCTAGTTATAAAACATAGACTAGCTTAGAGGGTAGACATGAGACCTGATGTCTAGATCGATCCGAGTCTAAAAAAATATAGGAAGAATTAACTCAGCCTTACCCGGTCAAACCCGGGTCTCCCGATCCCTGGTTGACTCGGGTAAAAAACCTGATGAGTTTTTTTTTTTTGTTAAAATAATGTTATTTTATTTAAAAAAAATATTATGGTTGACTCGGGTTGGTCCTCTGACCAGTAATATGGGTCTTGCCCTGAGTCGATCTTCAAATTTGATTTTAAAACTATGATAATAATCATTTCTATCTTTATATATCTTAGCACGACAAGTTTGAAATTAAATCATTTTGTTTTCATTCACATCCTTTTTTTAATTGAGTCATTTTTCTTCCTATTTAATCATTGTAGTTATGTTTCATAAAATTGATGATCAGTAAACTATAAAATGATATTTAGAATCATGAATAAGTGAGACAATGCGAGATGAAAAAAATATTAAGAAAATAATGAAAATACAACATAGAAAAAAGACAATCCAATTGGAGTCGCAATAATTACCGATATTGTTTTTTTTTTTTATCCATTGATTTTTTTTAATTCTCAATTTAATCATTTCATATTAAATTGATTTGGAATTGAGTTAATGTTTTGTTTTGATTGACTTGATATGAGTTAGTCGATTTAAAAAATACAATTCAATTTTATAATGCTTGATTTAAAAATAAAATAAAATTTATTAATTCAAATCAAGAACTAAATTTCAAACCAAAACAAATATTTAATCATTTTATTTAAAACAACATTTTTATATTAACTTCCTAATTATTTATTAATATATATATAATTCTCAAATTATTTTATTAAACTTGCATATAAACTTTTCAGATTGCGCATATATTGTTTTTTGTTGCAGAAAAACACCTCCATTGTGGGTATCAAACTAATAAATATAAATAAAAATGGGTGAGTGGAAAACGAATATTGTAGAACGTCGACAGCACCTAGTTTGTGTCGATAAATCGAGAAATAAAAATTGGCGAGTAGGCAGGTCGAAAAACGAATATGGAAGGACGCCATCACCCCCTTGTTTGTGTCGCATGCTGTACCCAATCCGTAGCTAGGAAATAATACTCCTGTATTAATCTAATCCAGCTCTAGAGTTTGCAACGGTGCCCGTGAACCAGCAAGTTACGCTGGAAATTTTGAATAAGAAAACGTAACAAAAAAAAAAGAGTACTATCAAATTCTCCAAAAACTCCAGAATTGCAAATTTAAGAGGTCAGTACTTGAAACAGAAAAATAAAATAAAAATAAGGCAGTTGAATATTCAATTGATATCATAAACTACTCGTTCAACGATAAATAAAATGTATGAAACCAGTTTTTGCAATTCCCACTTCTTTTGAAAGTTGCGGCATCCACCAACTTTCAATGATAAATAAATTTGGAATCCCACTTCTGCATCCCCACTTCTTTTGACAGTTGCATCATCCACTAGCATTATGTTTTCTTTCTTTATTTGTGTTTTTTTTTTTTTTTTGTTGAAAAAATGACTCCCGACTTGCCAAGACAATGAGGGCAACCAGAATAGGTGGGTGTATGGCAGCGCTCACCATCCAGTAACCAAAATATGAGATAAATTCTAGGGCCACGCCTCTCACGTTTTCCTCGTACAACCGTGTACCAACCGTGTGTAATGGCCTGAACATCTTTACCCTTTCTCATGTAGCAAGTCCTGTTGTTTTGCAGATGGGGCACCAATTCTTGTGCATCAGCCACTGCTTAACACACCCCGCGTGGAAATCATGTCCGCAGTCCAGTGTTCCAAGATCTTCTCCATCATTGTATTCCTCCTGCAAGGAAGAAAATAATTAGTTAAGCAAAGAAGAGCCTCTGGACTCACAAGGCACCAATCCAGAGGACAAATCATTACCTGGCAAATGCAGCATGGTTCAGCCTCCACCTTCGCTCCAACAGCAACAGAGTATTTCTGCTGTTTTAAGTTGTTTACTATAGTTTCTTCGCTCAATCCAGTACTGACATTTCCAATGCGCTCTTCCAAAGCCAGCAACTCCTGTAATTCCAGAAAAGAAATCCATTACAAGAACAGTCTTCACAACAAAAAAGACACCAAGAAACCGTTTCTTAGATTCACCTCATAAGACATGTTATCAACATCAAGCCGCATATCCCTATGCCTATCATACATGTCAGCTGCTCCAAACAAAACTGATTGGTCAAGAATCATAACATCCTGCACAAGCAGAAGCGGAAGTTAAAAATCTGATACTATTGAGAATACGAGTGAGTTCACTCATCTGTTAGCATGAGAGTGTTTATATAATGGGAGAAAATTTCCTGGTTGTTCATCCCAACATAATACAGTTGAAAATAATATACACAAGCCCCAGGATCAATTATCAGTTGGGGGAATCACAAAATGTTTAGCATCTGTACCTCAGAAGTGCATGTTGTTCCGAATGCATAATATGTTATTCAGATGGCAGTGAATGGACCAGAAAAGAGCCTCAAGTTAAATGCCCGAGTAACATCTCATGCAAATTGGGATCAACAGTTCACATATTTAGAAAATGTGGGTTCCAGGTCTTTTGTTGCGTTAAAAAGAAGGAAAATGAATATGGTGAACAAACTTTGCTCGATAATGGCCTTATTATTTCCACAACTTATCCCAGACCAAAGTGACTAATGAACATTCCAGAACCATAATAAGATCAAAACCGATATAAATATATATATCGTTTAGCAGCTATAACCATCCACCTTTTGTGGCTTAAAGATTTTGTTTTCAAGCCATTAACCACCAGCAGCTTATAAGAAAATAAATAAAGCAGATTACACATACAGCTCATCTTTCCACTTAACATGTAATAAACTGAAACATACAGAGTTTCTACAATTCTTACCTCAAATCGCAAGCTTTCACCCCTACGCATGAGATCCAAGACATTGCGAATCTGCTATACAAATAGAAAAACCAAATTAATCGTTTGCCAAGACTCACAAACATCAGGGGACTTGGAAAATGACAGACATCAATTCATGGAACTAAATGCAACACACACTATTACACCATTTTTTTTCCCTTCCTCTTAAGCATCATTAATTTTTCTTTATTCAAATTCAGTATGGCAGCTGACATAATCAGAACAGATAAAACAGTCATTGGATGAAAAAAGAGGCGTACGAAAATAATTGATGAAACTTGTGGATATAAAAGATTGACAATGAATAAAGTTCAAAATCACTCACCAAGTTCATGTTAATACTTAGGGATTAATTGGTATAAGTTCCAATTTCTACTTGTAATTTTCATGATTTTGGTTTCCAGTTTTTATTCTGGGGACTCTTAATGTACAATTGGTTATAGTGTATGTGGCGTATACTGGTGACGTTATATGTACTGGGAATTCCTCATCCCCTGAGGACTTTTGCCACAATAATTTGTTTGGTGAAGAAACAAGGAAGAGAAATCCAAAATCTGGTGACTTAATATACAATTGATAACCATCGACCTCTTACCAGCCAAACTCTGACCAGTTGGCAATCCACCACAGTGGATGCCATTGCCAACCAGCAGATGGCCATCAACTAACCACTGGCGACCAGTGACTCCAAATAACAGGTTGACAACAGATTAATTCTGACCAATCAACTATTGGCAACCTCTGACTGGTTGGCAATCAACTACTGGTGGCTGCCAACCGACAGTGGAGAATGGAAGTGATTGAGAATGAGAGGGGACAGTTAGTGATAACCTGCAGAAACGATATCTAAAATTAAAAAATAAAAACTACCAGCAGAACTTCTGAGTTTTTGGTTTTTCAAAGTTCCAAACACTTTTTAGGAAACATGAAAAGAAAACTCATAAGAGCAGTTTTTAGAGACCAAGAACAAAAACCCAAAATAAATATCAGAAGGGGTATGTGTCAAAAACCCTGTAAAAGAGTAGATTGAGTCCAATCATGCTTGCTTTAAGTAACACATTAAAAAATTAAAGGAGCCCAACTCATCACCAGAAAGATGTCCACAGAGAAGCATGGTATTATATTATAAAAGGAACAACTTTGAATAGTAATGACTGTCTTGAAACCAAAAAAATTCACTAACTTCTAGTCAATACAAAGTATACCACACAAAAATCAGAAAACAATATTTATGCATAACACAAAGCACAGACTTTTTAATGATTATTATGTCAATTTAATCGACAAATTTAACAGCCAAAAGAAACTAAGAAAGAAAATGCATTGTATTCTTCCGAGATGTTTGAAAGGAGAGACAGAGAAAAGGAAATTTCTCCTAACTCCAGAAATCTCTGTTGTTGGCCGACCAAAGTTGCAACAAAGTTATACTTCATTAAGAGGAAGCTAGCAAGTTGATAAAGCATTATCCAGCACTTGCATATAAGCCAGAACTAAACCTTCAGTAGAAATACCCTAGCAAGTTGATAAAGCATTATCCAGCACTTGCATATAAGCCAGAACTAAACCTTCAGTAGAAATACAGAGAGAGAGAGAAGGAAAGAAAAGAGAACTTTGATGACAACTAGCAATGGTGAGAAAAAACGATGATAACATCAAATGTCCAACCACCTTTAAAATTAAATGAAAATACTTAAAATCCTGACAGAAGACAAGAAACAGACCTCGGAGACAACAAGCCTGCTTCTTCCTTCACTGGACAAAGCTCGCAGAGGATAAGGAATTCCCAGTACACCATCACCTTGTCTCTCCAACCATGATGCTGATCTTGGATGTGGTCGATGAAGACCCTGGTTACCAGCTCCAGATGAAGGCACTGTATCTTCTGAGCTGGAAGCACCAGAATGGAATGGGGAATGAGTACTGCTCTGGCCTCCAGTATCAGCAGCAGCAGCAGCAGAAGAAGAAAACAATGATCGACGAGCATACTCAGCTAGTCTTCGTGAATTTCTTGAAGGAGGATTTGTATGAGGACCCCACGTTGGGGCAGATAGAGGGTGGATACCTGGGCTTGCACCAGTCCGAGATGTAGAACCAACATTTCCAGGGCCACTTACCTGTCCACTGGTTAAACTTCTATTGCCTGGATTCCTAACTGAAGTTCTCAACTCAGTCGCAGGAGCAAATATAGGATGTTCCCATATGTGTCTTGTTATGTTTCTTGCATTGGGTTCCTCTCTATCATCCAAGCTAATGGAACTTGATGAAGTACCAGTTCTCGAGCTTGAGCTTTCATTCCATCTAAATGATTGCACATTCTGTGGCAAAGCTGGAGCTGGGATAACTGGCTGATTTTGAGGAGTTATACTATCCATGGCTGATGATGACCTGAAGTCCAACGAATGATCAATCGGAAGAGGTCTTGATGAGCGGTGGGAGGATGATAAACTGGAACGCCTTACGGTGCTTCCTGTAGAAAATAAAGAGGGGGGAGAAGATTCTTGATTTGAAGAATTGATCCTCAAACGGAAATTTCTATGGGAGCTTTCTGCACGTTCAGCAACTGCTGATTCTGGGATAGCATCACAAGCTAGTCCTCTTACTCCAAGTCCAAGTCTGGGGTTCACTTGTTCCGATGGAGCAGATATACTTAAACTGCTGCCTGCATCATATCGATTGGGAACCCCAGGCCATGGATTACTCTCTGACCGCTGATAGAAGCTAGAACTTCCAGCCACAGATGACTGGCCAATATTCCCCTCAACAGCCTTTCTTTTGCAGGATTGTCGGCGACCATCCAATGAACAACCTGGTCTTCCATCATTCTGTTCCACTAAGTACCCCCCATTTCCAGGACGCAAGAAATTATCTGGACCACTAGCAGGTGAGTTCCGCTCGCTTTCTGCGCCAATAGGCTTGTAAATAGCAGAGGCATCCATTACTTGACAATTATCACCCCCATGACCAACAAAACCAGCATTCAAGTTGATATTCTGTGGAATTGCATCCGGGTTGGAAATCCGCTCAAATTGTGGGTTCACATTTACCCTGTTTAGTGAAAGAATATTTGTTGGTTCATATCTCCTTTCTTCTAACCTTGGACCAGCTCCAGCAGAGCTACTCGCAGAAGATGACCATCCATGTTCCAGTTTCCGATCATCATGACTTGCCTGGTTTTGTTGCCCACTGGAACTGGGTTCACCTAAGCTCCAGCCACTCAAATTTTGCCGTTCTTGATCAATAGAATTCGCATATGGATTGTTCATTCGACTAGGTGATAGCATAAACTCCGTCAATCGGTTTTCCGCTGGATTTCGCATGTTACTCAAGCAAATTTGCTGATCTATGATTGCATTACCAGAAGTGGATCCATGGTCAAAGTCCAGGGTTTCTGGCAAGGAGCCAATGATACTTCTCTGCCCTTGCATTAGGGCTAATGTCAATGTCCCTTATAAATTATAGGTAAAAGACTGAAGAAAATTCCAACACAAACAGCAATATGCACTACACCTGAAAAAAATTACCATAAAGAAAATGAAATCTAAAACCAAAAGGATAGGAATAAAGTAATCAATTCAATCTAGAAATCAGTCAAGATCAATATGTTCTAATTTGTCTAGAAATTTGGAAAAGATATGCAATTCTATTCGCATAGAAGCTTAGGATTGCTCACAAGGCCCAGAAGATGAGGACAGTGGAATTTTTTTCTGGATTTGAGCAAAAGATATATACCCAAACCAACCCACATTATAATTTTATTAGCCATTAAGATAGTTTATGAGAACTTCTTTTCCTATATAAAATAAGAATAATGAGTGTATGAGGGAATGTATTGGGAGTACAAGAATATCATTCAAGTACTGGATAAACTTTCAAAATGCAAAAGCCTGCATAACTTCATCTCAACAAAAACAAAGAACTAAGGATCACATTGTGGTAAAGAAGCATTTATTTTCGGGTCTATCCAATGAACTTTTCATACCATATACCCAAGTAAGCTTTCTATTCATACCTTCCCTTTCCCAAACATCAAAACCAAATTCCGACCACAACTCAACAGTCATACACCAAAAGAGACAATTAAAATCAGATGAAATAAAGAACTCAACTGCAAAGAAGGTCCAACTCAAATTCATAACCAACCAAATCAAATAATCAAAGGGTAAGAATTTCTTAACATCATCAACAAAAAGAGGATGCTTGAATTAAACACATCCATAGATAGACACAGCAGAGATTAAAAGGCAAACTTTTTTCTAGCTCCTCAACAACCACTCAGGACCAATCTCATGAACCCAAAAGCCCCATCAAAATCAAAATCAAAATCAGCTTAACAGCATGTTTGAAACCAATTCCACGATGAAATTGAATTCATTTCTTACAGTAAAATTGAAATCTATTGATTTTGGATTTAAATTCTCTGTTTGGAATGATATTAGTGCAATTGAATTCAATAATTTTTTTTTAATATTGGACAATAAACAAATAAGATTTTAGTTTTAACATATCACTCCTAGAGCTGTATTCTAAAATAAAAGGTTAGAAACAAACGTTGGCTCTTGGAGTAGAGATTTTAGTTCTAAACTGGTCTCTGTTTTCCGTCTTCTACATATGGGTGGATAAGAACAAAGGGTTTCTGTTGTAAAAAAAGAGGAAAAAAAAAAACAAGAGAAAAGGTTTCCCCTTATTCACGAACTCTGTCCATCCTCTCTCTCTCTGTTTTATTCTTCTCAATTCCCTTCACCTTATCTCGTGTTATCTCTTAAATAGCTTCCTTTTCTATATTTTTTTTGCTCTCTTCGATTGCGGGTGGCTTTTGATTTTTACAAGGAGGTCGATGGCTGTAATTTTGAGGAACCTGCGTTTTGCTATTACGATGAGAGTTTGTTTCACTTTAGGGTTGAAATGTGGTGTTTTGCTGGTGATATTCATTGAAAAAAGGTATTTAGCTGGTTGGAGGTTGAAGAAATTACAAGACAAGTTCTTAGGATACGGCCAGGTTTCGTTGAGCTTTTGAAATCACGGACGAGTTTATTCTTGGATACAGAATTTGCGATGGTAATAATAACGAATTCTCATCAAATCTGGGTGAGATTTGAAACCGCAAAAAAATCAATTCTGCAGTCAATTAAGTGATTCCAAGCATAAGAATATTTTAAATAAATAAATTAAAAAAAAAACAGTTACAATAAAGAGAGAAAAAAAGAAGAAAAAAGCTTATAAAAATGGAAACAAACAAAACCCCCACATAAAACTAGCTTTTAGCAGCTCAATGAAATAACAACAAAAATCAAACAATCAAACACCATAACCAATCATATCATCAACCGATCAAGCTAAAAAATTGAATTAACACAGAAAAAAAGTTTACCTAAGAAAAGAACCCCGATCGATCTAACAATCTGCAGTAAGAAAACAAAAAGAATAAATTATTAGGCCTCAACAACACCCAAAAAATGAAGGAAGAAGCCTCCTTTCTTCTGTGTTGGCTTCTCTTTCTCGAGAAAAGAAAGAGAAAAATAAATAAAAACAAAACCCTCACCGAAAGAAAGGAGAGAGAGAGGGGGGGAGAGAGAGAGCGTGAGAGAGGGGGAGAAGGGAAGAGGAGGAGGAGGATATGAGATATGAGGGATGCAATGTATGTTTGTATGTATGTAAGGGAGAAAAAGGTAGAGAGATTAAAAGAGGACAGTAATCAGTAATTTACTAAATAACCCATTCGACCACCAAGAAATAGAGAGATGAAAGAGAGAATGATCGGTTTCTCTTAACAAGGACTTTATTATTAATTATATAATTCAAATAAAAATACAAACAACGACATCAACACCAAATAGCAACAACAACTAGGCAAAGGAGGTGTCCCCCTCTTGGGCCGCTTACCAGCTCTTCCTCCCTCCTCTCCATGTGACTTTTCTTTTCCTTTTTCTTTTCCTTTTCTTTTAATACTTCACTGTTTGATTAGGAAAACTAATTTTGGAATTATACAAAACATTTACCACTCTTTACCGATCAATACTATCAATTCACACGCACAAAATAACTGATCTCTAAGCTTTAAAACGAAGAACAAAAAAATTAATATTAGTAAGAACTTACCAGTGCGAGCTGGATGACAGTATACAATGATTTCATTGAAAGAATGTTGATTGTTGTGTAACATTGCGTATATACAGTCTTAATGAGATTGTTATGAGGATGTTTTTTTTATTTTAATTTCAATAGTGAAGAAAAAAATTTAATAAGTTTTTTTTTTTTTTTTTGAAAAGAAGAAAGAAAAGCAGCGGTAATCTTGCAATAATAATAAATGAGAAAAGAAAGAAAACAGAGATGGCTATCATTTAAAGCGAGGCCGAGGAGAGATTAGAAAGGAGGAAAGAATGGTCTCTACTTCCAATGCGCGGCGAAGCCAACGGGGCCCATGCTCACCTTGTTGTTTCCATCTTCTTCACGCCAAGCACTCCTCTCTTTTTTTTTACCATCACATGTGTGTTTTTTTAGGTGACTGGACCTGCAATATGTAGCTGTGTGTTTTGAGTTGTCACAAAAATTACAAATTAAATCTTGCATACGTGGCACTGATATAATTGTTTGGGGCCCGCTGTTAGATGACTTAGATTTTCTTGCCTTACCTAAAAATCTGATTGCTTTTTTGACTAACTATTTACGTACTGATTTCCTGTTACATGGCTTTTGTTTTTTGTTATGTTTTTTTTTTCCCTTCCTTGAGTACATGTATCACAGACGAAGAGGAGGTTAAAACATGCCCTAATGGTTAAATTTCTCGAGTAAATTGTCGGCGTCGAAGAGGGCGGTGGAATTTATCAAAATTGGGATGCTTGTTTAGCTGGGCATCAATCAATCTTTAGGTCACAAGAATCCAAGTAGCCCTCCAAATTGACAGCAGTATTTATTTACTTTGCCTGAGAAAGGCCCCCCAAGTTCCCTTGCAAGTACCTTGGCAGGTTCCGTCTAAGCTTCCTTTAAAAATCTAGCCTCTTGAGTCTTGCCCTTCATATCTCAATCGTGGCGTGGGCCTATTATTCTTCTCGGCTTTGGTCCCTTGGCACCCTTTTTATTTTCATGATTATTATTATTTACTTGTTTCCTCTCCTCTCCTTCAAAGAAGGTTGGTTGCCTCGCCTTTTCTTACGTGTAATCTTTTCTGTGTAATTATTTCTGGCCACGAAAATGGGCTCTAATCTGTCCACATGGATTATGCTTAGATAAACCATTGCGTAATGGCACATTTCAAAGTTATTTGAATATTAATTCGGAAGGAGATAAGATTGATTATTCTCCCACTTTAATAAGTGAATATTTAGAAACCTGCAACGCTATTGTCAATGCAGAAAAAACTTGGACAGCCTAAGGCATGGTGGCTAAGGAAAACGCCAAGGCCACTCCTATCTATCAATTTTTTTTTTCTTTTTAACTTCGCTCCAGTTTCACGTGGCCCAACACTTGAATGTAATAATTGAAAAATATAGAGTAAGCAAGTTAATTTGACTTTTTTTTCCCCTCAATACACACTAGCAGCTATGGGGGCAGCAGAGGAAGATTATGGGCTGGATGTAAATGAAGAACGAGTCCTCTAGCAAAAGGGATTATAGTTGATGGCAATTATGAGATTAGGTCTCAAAGCTTTTATGAAAGGTGGGTGTGTGGTTATGGAAGCAATTAATTTGAGGGAGCAAAACTCATGAGCCTCAACTGGGTCTGCGAGAACACAAAGATTGAGATGACCCACCTCCATCAGCATGTGTGAGCATATGTGGAGAGGTGGAAGTTGGATCCTTGGTAATGATTAAGCACATGACAACTCTGTTCCTCCAGAATTAAATCTAAACATAAGAGAAAACAAGGCTGAAAAACACAAGATGGTTCATATGAACCTGAGAGGGCACAAGATCGCCTGGCGACTAATGACCTCAAGCCACAGCCACTCGATTCCTGTCTTGACTTTAAACAGCACAAGGATGGCCTGCGAGAAAAACAACCATCTCGTTCAAACCGCAGATAATGGCTCGGTTATTGGACGCATACACAAGATGAGCAAGACGTCAAGTGTCACACAAGCATTCACGGGAAAAGGAGGGGGGGAGAATAAAATACTTCATCAATGAAAGGGATGCCAGTTGCCCAACCCAGAGATTAAACTTGAAGGATGGAGGAAAGAGAAAAGAGGAGTGAAAGGAAAAAAAGAAAACCATCGTACTAGGTCCACTTGCTCGATGTAATTCGACAGCAGGGCACTAATTCGGGATTCATTGACAATGCAGCTTTCTGTCGTCATTGTAACTCAGTTCCAAAATAATTCATAGCACTAACGCTTTCTTATTAAAAAAGTAAAAAGAAAGAAAGAAAAAAAAAAGTAAAACCGAGGCGAATGAGTACTCATGGAATTATTTTCAGCTTCCATATGACAATTCACAATGAATGCACTGACCAAACCACCTTGCGAGATGCGGCTTTATTGTATTGCAGACGCAGTATCATGTATATATATTGTCAAGGGTAGAGAGGTTGGTGGTGGAGCAGGCTATGGGTATTTCATCCACCAAACAACCCAGCAATAACCCACAATCCCCTACAGGTGGAGATGGGCACTAATCAACTATAAGCCTACAACCAAAAAACGCAATAAATAAATAAAACTCAGTGTTTTAAAGCATATTACACGTCTATTCAAATAAAAAAAAGCCTATTGTTTTAGCTCTTAAATATATTCAAGTGTTATTCAGATTACAACTAAAAAAATAATCAGTCTATTCAACACTGAGAGAGAGAGAGAGAGAGTTCAAGATTACCCACATAGTTTGATCGTACAGCTCCAGCAGCAGTTCAAGTTAAGAACACAAAAGGGAAAATGAACTTGATAACAATTACGATGCAAGAGGGGACTTGTGATTAAAGTGCTAATAACCAATTCCGATTCAAATGATTTGCCAGCATCTCACTCTGCATCAGCTGACAGAGCAAGGCCCATAAATTAAGAGACGTTGCACGGCATCATTATATAAAGATATATCCAGGATTCATAAGTCATGAGAAAACAATCCAAATATGCCACAGCAGAGTTCAGAAATGGAACACATAACAAGGTAAGCTTAAAGTTTCGTGAGAGGGAAGAGGAGATTAATTTACAATAGGTATCCAGATGCTAGAGAACAAAGCATAGGCCGGTACAAGTCCAATTGCAAGGGCAAGGCTGGGAAGAATACGGTAAATAACATCTTCTCAGAGATACAAAGAAACAATCCACCATCAATAGAACAAGAGCAAGATCATAAAGCCAGGTAAAGCAGCCGATTCTCAAAGATTTAATATTTGAACTTGCCATCATCCAACACATTGATCTTGTTGCTTCTACTGGAGAAAAACGCCTCATATCAGGCACAGGAAATCTGCACATGAATTACAGGAAGAATTTCTGCGCAGTTCCTTTAACAGGATGGGAGAAAAGAAAACTACAGGCATTCACCTCGAATGACAAAGCCATTCCTTCAATGGATTCTAAACCCCTTCTTGAATATACTAACCCTGAGCATTAGGGTTAGCATCCACTTCTCATCAAAAACTAAACTCTTCCAATAAATTCAATTTATGGTTTCTAAACCATTTCTCAAATATATTGTTTCAGGCAACAATAACCCTGAGAAGTCAAGTTTCCACAAATCTTTGAAAATAACTCTTTCAATGAATTCCTTCTATGGTTTTCAAATCCCTTTTGAATCATTTTTCCTTGATGCTTGAGGTTAATATCTACATAGTTTCAAAATTAATTCTATCAGCTTTTGACTTGGACAATCAATCTGCAAGCTTATCTGCAAAATCATCCAAGTCAAAAGCTTTCTCCCTCTAAAATGGATAGCAACTGGTGGGCAGTTTCAGCATCTGCAGACATGTTACCATCAATGTGCCTAGATGTCCTAACCTGTGCTCCAGGAAGGAAAAACGACATTTATTAGCACCTTGAGGTGGGAAAATGACTTATCATGAGAAAACAGAACACGTGATCGCAGAAACCAGCTAAATTCCATGTATACTTGGCCATTATAATATGTCAAATATTGCTTCAGAAAGAAGTCACAGTTATATATGTAACAGATAGTCGGATACACATCATGCGCATCAGACAGTAAAAGATGTAGTAGAAGTGGGCATTAAAGTAAAAGGCAGTTTCACGATATTGAGAACATAACTAAGGTCGAAGTATCAATGAGGACTCATAGGAATAAAGAGAAAACAGAGATTGTGACAATTTGTCAAAATATGTAATTTTTACCGTCAAATTGCTTCATATATTTTTGGAACTCCAAAAACTTTGAAGTCTTGACTGCCAATCATACTTTCTGCGTTCAAATGAAACAAGCATATCAAAAAAATATTGCAATTGTAAGAAACAAAGCCATATTGCTAAGATGTTAATCCATATAAGTTACACTAGTACAAGTTATGCTACTTAAAAACCCTGACAATAATCTTCCACTTGCATTCACGATGCAAAGGAAAAGCAATAATCTATAGCACGTGTATAATTTACATGCTATGTATGAACAAATAATAGTGCCTCCTAATAGCAAGAAAAAGAACGCGTGAAAAAAATAAAATTAGGGTCGGAAATGTGACACAATAATGGTGGATATAATCCAGCTAAATCAATTGGCCTAAATATCATAAGAATCTTACCAGGTCTTTGGATTGGCTGCCTGATTGACACTGGAAACTGGAAATAGAAACAGGTCTAGTTGTGACTCGGCCATCGAGTTCTCTACCCAATCTTAAAGCATTTTTCATATAAACAAAGCAGTCATTGCACTTCAGCCTTGGCAATGTCGGGCGTGAGGAATCCATCATGCTGTGTGCCATTGTTGTGGACAGCAGAAATACTTTCTTCAGCACAGGAACTTAACATTCTCAGGAATGCTATTTCCTCAGTGAGACTTGACATATACCTCACACAGGACAAACGAAGCCTGCGGGCAGATAATATAATGAGGTTTTGCAATAGTAACAAAAATCAATTGAATTAAATAATTCTTTATCGAGATTGCCAAAAATCTTGAAACTTAATCTAAATAGAAAAAACTCAATAGAGAAGATAAATAATAAATTCATTCAAAACAAGAAAAGCTATTAAATAGATCACTACACACCACATCGATTTTTTAAAATGGGAAAAAAGACAAGTGGTATAACACAGCAATCTGACATGTTAGAATCAAGACTGTGAGCTTGATCATGGTATCCCTGGAAAATTGTTTTTTTTTGGGGTGGGAATGGGTGGCCCTAGCCCTCTCAAAGTTTGAAAAATTCTCAAAATTCCCCCTTCCCTAAAACTTTCAAGGCACTTTTATGAAATGGGCCGCCAAAATCAAAATTATATGTTTTGGCCCTCCCGGTTTACCAAGTCTAGATTCATCCCTGGGTATAGCAATATATAAATCCGTGTCAGTGTTTGGTTTGTGTTTATATGTATCTGGAAGTGGAAAGAAAGAAAGAAGAAATCAAGAGTAACTAAACCAGATGAAACTCACTTTAGCTAAATCACTAAATTGGAGTTAAATTAGCCTTTTCACTCGAAGATTTGCTTCTTTAGTTATGCTTTTAATGAAAGGAAGAACGCGGAAAGCAAGCAGACAACAATTCTGTAACAAGACCCATCTACCAGTTGCAGAGTTAATTAATTTTTTTTTTGCAGAAATAAGTCTTTAATTGATAGTTGAATTCACACTAGTGCATCAGTAGTATCCTTATTAACAAATGGAATGGAATGAAAATAACTCGAATCCAAGAAAGCACCGCACAGGACCATTTTACTGCATTAAAGATTACTAATTACTAAGATAAGCTCCAACGTGTGAAGCCTGCTAACACTTCCAAGTATTCCCCGAGCATAAAAACGAGATTAATAACAAATACATAAAACAAAATTAATTTCACAATTCACAAGACCCTAATCTTATTATAAAAGCAAGTAACTAAACAACCAGCATTCAGTTCGTAGTCCTAAAATTCCAACCTCAAATCCACAAACTCCAATAATAAAATCATAAAATCCACAACTCCTAATCAAAATAATACAACTAATTACTCAACATTATAAGAAAAAATAAGAAGAAGGAAGGCCCAAAATTTAAAATTACCTCAAAATGATGAACAGGAGCATACTCGTGTAAAAGCCAATCAGTCCTGACTGCACTCTTAACAGAACTCCCCAAATACAAAACAAACCTATTACTTGTCCCCAAAACAACCTTCCCACCTGGACCCAGCACAACATTTCTAAACCTATCACTTCTCCTCCAATTCCCTCCTTTTGCCTTTCTTCGAATAACAATACCAGCGCCTCTTCCTCACTTTATAACCATACGCATAACACGTAAATCAAACGGCAACTCAATCAAATCATAGCCATCGAGATCATCGGTGTCGCTGGGAAAGGTGCGGTTCTAGTTTGTGAGGTAGTAATAGAGGAGTTGTTCGCCGGAAGGGTAAAACCGGCAACCTGGCGGTGGTGAGAACGACAGCGTTTTGGGGTTTTCTCGTGTGATTGTCTTCCATTGTAGTATTTGTGAGTGCAGAAAAGGAAAAAAACTGTGAGGGGTTAAAAAGGGATTTGTAAATTAGAGAGAAAGATGGGTGCCCTTGAAGTTTTTCTCTGGGCCTTTGCTCTAGTAGTGTTAAACTCCAGTGTATATTTTGCCTTATCATTGTTAAGCTATTATTTTTAAAACTATACTATTTCTCAATTATTATTATTGTAAATAACACTTTTTTTTTTTGTCAAAGTTGTTTCTATTCCCATCATTGTTAAGCTATTATTTTTAATCATACTATTTCTCAATTATTATTATTTTGACATGTACTAGTTTGACAAATATTTGATCAAATTGTATCAATATTAAAAAAAATTCTTATTTTATTTTATTTTATGTAGTCAAATGTAGACTTTTCCACCACCCTGACCTAAATGTGAGAATATGCCCTATCCAAGTTTTTCTCACCCTTGAGTGTCTCAATTCTCAAATGTATGCTTGCCTTGTTATCCAGTTGCCCACTTTATCTTGTGCATTTTCATGCTATTAACCAAAAAAAAAAACCAAGTGATTTATTGTGCCAACACTATAGCTGACGACGATTCGTTGCAATATAGACGACCAATTGTTTATGAATAGCACAAGTATAACATGTACTAAGGACAGTATTTTTTTTTTAATTACATGAGCCCAGATCGATGACCAATTTGTAAAACATTGTTAAAGATTAGAAAAATTCAATGATAAGGAACCAAAATGAAAAATACGAAGAAATATAATGGCTAATCTAATATTATGAGGCAAAGTTCGTTTTTTTGGTTTTTTTAAGCTATTTTTTTCCTATCAATTATGTCCTTTTTCAATCCTATTTGCATGGAATAATCCTTGAAACCATGGTAAAAATATCAAATTAAAAAGAAAAAAATGGGAAAATCACTGTAGCTTTAGACTCATATCTACTGTGGATTTGCACAGTATCTTAGCTTTTTTTTTTTTTTTTTTTCTGTTCTCCTGATTTTTGTTTCCAGGTTGTTTGCAAGAGATATGGCAGGGTAAAGGGAGAAGTTGCGGAGTTTAGTGAAAAGAAAGCAAGAAAGGACAGTGTTCCATGAAAAGAGGAGAGGAGATCTAGAAAACACTATAATCAAATTCGTCCTTTATGTGCTTTTATTGAAAAAATAACACAACACAGGCAGAAACGAGGGATTAGTTGCAGAATTTAAGGAAAAGCAAGCAAGAAAGGATCATGAAAAGAGGAAAAGAAAAAAAAAAGGAAAAGAGATTGGAAAACAATGTTCCAGAGATCGTGCTTTTTACTATTGTGAGCACTGTGGACTGCTGCAGTTGGTGGAGTTAGGCTGTAAATCTTTTGCTCTTTTGATGCCTCTGTCTTTTTGTTCTCTCGACAAGGAAAAAGAAGCCGTGCGCTTTTGATCCACCAGTGACCATTTTCTTTATTTTCCTTTCCCCCTTTCTCTCCTCTCTTTCCATTTTATTTCTCCAGTTCCACTGTGTTTTATTGATCATTTTTCCTACTTTTTGATCGCAGATATGATGTGAGGAAGACATCGAGAAAGAAAGAGATGGCTGGAGGCGCACTCAGAGAGGGGAAGGATTGTTTCAGCTGAAAGAGGAAATCGATGAGAAACAGAGGTTTGCGACCCTTCTAACCCTAATTGAAATGTCAATTGTTAACCTTTCGTACATGTAAGATTCCTCATTCACGAGTGGTATAAGAGGTTGTGTCTGATATTCATAAATTAAAATTTGAAACCTTTTTATTACCTTCCATTGAAGATTCATTGAAGTGAGATAATGAAGTTTTGGAAAGCATGAATGCGTAAAAATTGCTTCCACGGTGTATTAAAAAGAGAGACAATCACTCCAGTTGAAACACATGTCATGAGGGCGTTTCTTTAAATATTGAAAAAAAATTTTGTTTAAAATGAATTTTTTATATATATTTTTAAATTGTTTTAATTTAATTTTAATTTGATTTGGTGTTGTAAAAAAAAATTTATAAAAAAAATTATTTTAATATATTTTTAAACATAAAATATTTTAAATTATTATCATTACCACAATTCTAGACGCACAAAAAATATAGGTTGTTTGTCCTGATAACTGAGCGTCTTCTCGTCCAGGACACTGCTTTTGGTCCTACTTGCTAATATGTTTTTCAATTTTGTTCATAAAATATAATGACTTTCACTAAAGAGGGTTTCGATCCTGTTATTTTTTTATTTCTTTAAAATAATATCATTACTTTGATACTTCAAAAAAAGAATTCAACATAACTCTTTTACGAGACTTTTTAGTACTAGGAGCATTATTATAATTGTAATGTATTAAATATCACTAAAAAAGCATTATACATGCCAGCATGTAGATAACTCTCGCACTATTTAGGCGGCACGTGTAGAACTGTTAGACCACTAAATCCACCTTCTAGGGTAACATTTAGAAGTTCTCAGTGTTTTCTACGCTATGAGTCGACACCCGAACTGCAAGCGCCTGTAGTTTGGGGTCAAATACATTTCTTCTTCTTCTTCTATTTTTCTTTCTCAAATTTAGTGTTAGCCTCTTTAAAATTTCATACTAGCCCCTTCAATTTCTTTTTACTTCATATTTGGTCTTTGTCTTTTAATTACTATTTTTTATTTTTGAATAAACTATAAAATTACAAATATTTTTCAATTTTACCACATTATGATGTTTTAATCTTTCAAATTTGGCTTTCATTTTTTTTATTGCTATTTATTTTGTTTGAAATTATTTTTTAAATCATTTTTTTTCAAATTTCATTATCCTTGAGTTTTTTCCTATCAATTTTTATCCTTGTTTTTTTTTGTTGTTATTTTTCTGCTTTTGCAAGTTTTTTTATTGATAGGAAAAAACTCAAGGATAATGAAATTTGAAAAAAAATAATTTAAAAAATAATTTCAAACAAAATAAATAGCAATTTTTTTATTTATATTTTTTTCTTGATTTCATCCTTCAAAATTAAATTAATTGAGAAATAAACTTATTGATTGAACTTGGATCCAAGATTTCACATGTTTCGAGTTTTAGAATTTAGATAAGGTTTAGGAGGTTTGTCTAGTTTTGTTTTTCTTTTTTAAGATGATGTTTTCTATTTTTTTTTATCATTTTTATTTAGTTTTGCTTTGTTATTTATTGTGGCTTGCTTTTTATTGGGTTGACCCCGGGTTCATGATCGGGTCACTAGTTGTAAAGGTTAATGCGGGTTCACTTTTGTTTTTTTTTTCTTTTTTGAATTGATTTATATCAATTTCTTCTTCAAACTCTTTACCTTAATTTCTTCCTATGAGATTATTTAAATCTTATATCTATAGTTGCGGGGTTTTCAAGTCCACCTGATTTAACAGGGTTTTTTTCTAAAAACAAATTGGGTGGACTAGATGAAATTTCTTTTAAACACAAAAAAATCAAATCAAAGAAAAAAAAGCACATATGACAAAAAACAAATGCAAGCATTCAGATTCAAAGATGATTGAGACGTATAGCGATAATGTATATTTTGTGTTTTAAAAAAATAATCCAAGATACCATAAAGATCAATTCAAAATAAATCAAATACTTTAAACAAATTTCAATTCAAAAATAATCAAATGCTTCGTGACCTAGCCTGTCAAATATGCAATTTTGATCATGGACTTTACTAGTTTAAGAATTTTGTTTTTAAAATTTATTATTATTATTATTGTTATTATTATTATTATTTTCAATGGTGAAATTGAAATAAAAATAAATTAAAGGATTTAAAGAGAGGTCAGGCAAACGTGCCCGAACCAAGTGACCCAACACACATGGGCCTCTAAGAAAAGAGCCTAGGCTCGCACACCTTGGTTTGGTTTATAGTTTTATATTTTTTTTGAAAAAAAAACAAACGACAGTTCGTCTACTGTAGATGACGACATGTCGTCTCTTACCCAAAATTTGGCCAGCACAGAGTTTGCTAGAAAATCAAGGAAGGTGATTTTTTTATAAAAAAAATTCCAATTTTCAAATATTTTTTACTCGAAAACACAACATAAAATTCTTTATAAACCATTTAATAACCCTAAAAAACTTGAAATCACTCAAAAAAACCAAATCAACTGGAAAAAATATAAATTGAATCTAATCTCCTTTTCCATGGATATTTAGAGACAAAAACAACCACCATTAAACTTCCCTCATTGAATCGATGTCAATCGATGATTTTCTTTTCCATCAATTAAAATTAAGTTACTTTCTCTCTCCTCTCTAAACTCATGGGCTGAAAAACAAGAAAATTAAACGTTCGATAAAAATTGAATTTTGGAAGAATGGATGGGCCATCAAGGTTGAAAAATGCAAGTAGAAGGACAAAATGATGTTTTCCCCTAAAGTTTAGATTGACCATGATGTTTTCAGTGTTTTCCATTTTGATCCCCTGTTGTTGAATTTTTCCTTCCTTAATAAAATTTGACAAATTAAAATTGGGCATATAAGGATGCAATTGTAAATAAAAAAATAATTGAAGACCGGAAAAAATTGCTATAATATCTACAATACAAAACACTATTATGTTTTAGTTTTTAGTATAATTTATCCCTTTACCTAGTCAATGGAAACTTTAGAGTGCCAGATTGTGGAAAAATTGGCCTTTCTGATACTGAGTTGGTATGTTTTATTAGTTTGATGGGGTAAAGTTGACGACAAATTAACGGGCTTTGATTGGTCAGAGAAGAAGAGAAAAGAACTAACGTGGCCATTGAGTAATTTGGTATGTGCTGTACTTGCTGAATGTGTTGAGCACATGTTTAGTATCAGCATAACAACAGTGCGAGTTTACAATTTATTTATGAGCACATATCACCAGTTTTACGTTACAAATAGGATTTCTAATATATATAAAAAAAGGATACATTTTCTAGTATCATACTTAATAAAATAAATTAAAAAATATACAAATCAATAAATTAAATATAAGTTATTAATAATAATTAAATACTAAAATGAAAAGCTGATATTCTTAGTAAAATCAAAGATAAATGCATATGAAAATATTTTATTTCTATTATCCTTTTTATTTATCTTATCTTATAGGTTAGTTCTGGTTTCTAAAAAATAATTTTTATTTTTGTAATTGCATCACACAAATATAACTTGATTTATATATATATATATATATATATATATATATATATATATATATATATTATTACTGTTTTAAAAATATTAAACTAAATTATTTTGAAACATAAAATTAAGAGAGTTGTACCTCTTTGGGTTCCTTTTAGATATTATAGGGATGCTAGGAGATTAATGACACTT
>Ga0307517_10003938_pt1 | contig 22987 bp, 21 predicted proteins | sample 23_EM_MG_FD_194515 | JGI IMG/M metagenome (GOLD analysis project Ga0307517, IMG submission 194515) | Populus trichocarpa ectomycorrhiza microbial communities from riparian zone in the Pacific Northwest, United States - 23_EM | ecosystem: Host-associated > Plants > Roots > Unclassified | place...
AAAAAGATCATAAATTCGTTTTTCTATATGTTTTTTTTTAATAATTAAATTCCATGAAATCCAAGTTTTTATATTAGGAGGATTTTGTTATTTTATCTTCTTAGGTTCTTGATTGTCTGTGTTACTCTAGTTGTGATTTTTTGATGGATCTGTTCGTTGCCGGGGTGTATATTTGTTATATGTAATTGTGTGTGTTAATGTAGGATCTTGAGGTTTTTTGACTTGTTGCATTAGCTTGAAGGAGAAGATGGCTTCGCGTTTCTGGGGACAGGTTTGTGATTTTGTTATTTCATATTCTAGGGGAAGGAATGTTCCATTTGGCTTTGTTGTGTTGGTTGTTTTTGTTTATTTTTCGATTTGGTTATAGGGTGATAGCGAATCTGATGAGGAGAGTGATTATGGAGATGAGATTGAGGATGGAGAAGCTGACGAGCCTACTGCCCAAACTGCTGAGAACAAATATCTTAGAGGAACTGCTAGCGATAGCGATGAGTCTGATGATCAAAAGCGTGTGGTAAGGTCAGCCAAAGACAAGCGTTTTGAGGAGATGTCAGCCACTGTTGATCAAATGAAGAATGCAATCAAGATTAATGATTGGGTCAGCTTGCAGGAGAGCTTTGATAAGATGAATAAGCAACTTGAGAAAGTCATGAGAGTGATGGAATCAGAGAAGGTTCCCACGCTTTACATTAAAGCTCTGGTAATGCTGGAAGATTTCTTGAATCAGGCTTTGGCGAATAAGGAAGCTAAAAAGAAAATGAGCAGCAGTAATGCCAAGGCCTTGAATGCAATGAAGCAGAAATTGAAGAAAAACAATAAACAATATGAAGATCAGATTAATATATATAGGGAACATCCTGAAAGTGAGGAAGAACCAGAGGCTGATGAGGAGTCAGAAGAGGAGGAAGAGTCTGATTTGGAGTTCGAGGAGGACCCTTCAAAGATTGTAATATCCGATGAGGAGGAGGGTGTCAATGACCAATCTGAAAAGGATGGGGGCTGGGAGAAGATGATGAGTAAGAAAGATAAGCTCATGGATAAGCAGTTTGCAAAAGATCCTAGTGAAATCACCTGGGATATTGTAAACAAGAAATTTAAAGAAATTGTTGCTGCCCGGGGTAGGAGGGGAACTGGAAGGTTTGAGCAGGTTGAACAGCTAACTTTCCTGACGAAAGTTGCTAAGACCCCTGCACAGAAGTTGGAAATTCTTTTTAGTGTGGTCTCTGCACAGTTTGATGTGAATCCTGGTCTCAGTGGGCACATGCCTATACATGTCTGGAAAAATTGTGTGCAGAACATGCTGGTTATTCTTGACATTCTGGTACAGTATCCTAATATTGTAGTGGACGACACAGTTGAACCTGATGAGAATGAAACCCAGAAAGGAGCAGACCATAATGGGCCGATTCAGATTTGGGGAAACTTAGTGGCATTTCTTGAGAGAATGGATATTGAGTTCTTTAAGAGTTTGCAGTGCATTGATCCGCATGCACGTGAGTACATTGAGAGACTGCAGGATGAACCTATGTTTTTAGTTCTTGCTCAGAATGTCCAAGAATATCTAGAGCGTGTTGGAGATCTTAAAGCTGCAGCAAAGGTTGCCTTAAGACGTGTTGAGCTGATCTATTACAAACCACAAGAGGTTTATGATGCTATGAGAAAGTTGGCTGAACAGACAGAAGATGGAGGCAATGGTGAGGAGCCTAAGGTTGAGGAAAGTAGGGGTTCCTCTGCATTTGTTAATACTCCGGAGCTTGTGCCTCGAAAGCCTACCTTTCCTGAGAATAGCAGGACAATGATGGATGCTTTAGTCTCCCTCATTTACAAGTCTGGAGATGAGCGGACCAAAGCTCGTGCAATGCTCTGTGATATCTACCACCATGCTCTCCTGGATGAGTTCGCAACCTCCCGTGACCTGCTATTGATGAGTCACCTGCAAGATAATATTCAGCACATGGACATTTCAAGCCAGATACTTTTCAACAGGGCTATGGCACAACTTGGTTTATGTGCATTCCGTGTTGGTCTAATCACTGAAGCACATGGATGTCTTTCTGAATTATATTCTGGTGGAAGGGTGAAGGAGTTGCTTGCACAAGGTTTTTCACAAAGCCGATATTATGAAAAAACTCCGGAACAGGTGCTGTTCTCATATATATATATAAGATGTCATACTTGCGATGCTTGCATCTGCAAGGAGTTATCTTAGTTGTTTCAAGTTCCCAAGTTGTTTACTTATTTTTTACAGAAACATGGTTCGTTTTATTTAGTCTCCTGGGGGGGGGGGGGTGTGGTGTATCAAGCTAACATTGGATTTGTTTAGTGTTGTCTTCAGGGCCTTAAAGCTAACTTATAGTTTTCATTTCAGATTTCAAGCTGAGTGAAGAACTCTAAGCTTGTATTAAGAAGTTGATAATTCTGCTTTTGGATAGAAAAGTCGAATTAGCTGATGGAGGCTAATTGTCTTGAATTGCTTTCTAAAGGATATTTTAACAGTTTAGGCTAAGTCTTGATTTTTATCATTCAAAATGTTATAGTTGTATTTTTTTTCATTTTCTTTGAACTCTTTTTGTAACCTAGTTAAATAAGGGTGTGTGTTATGATTTGGTTTATCATTGATCAATTTCTTAGGAAGTAGAGGTGGTAATTTTATGTTATTGTGCATGTACTTATTAGAGAAGAAAAATAAACTTCTATAACTTCATTGCTTGTGAGGGCTTGGTCTATATATTCAGGTGCAGTTGATTTCAGGCATGTGAGCTTGTGTTCGATGCACTTATTAGTTTATGTAACTAGAGCACGCATATGATCATTTATTGCAATTCAGCAAACATTCTATCTTTTGCATTTCATCTTGAGTTAAGTTTATAAGTTTATACTAGCTGACATGAGTGAATCGATTCTTGGTTGTATCCTTTTTCTTGGGTAAATGTTGCTTTTAGATTCATACTCATCAGAGTTAGCACTTTGTCCAAGGACAGGTCCCACTCACTGGTGTATTTAATTAATTTCAACAGGAAAGACTGGAAAGGAGACGCCAGATGCCATATCATATGCACATAAATCTTGAACTTCTGGAGTCTGTCCATCTCAGTTGTGCAATGCTGCTGGAGGTCCCCAGCATGGCAGCCAATGTTCTTGATGATAAGCGCAAGGTCATTAGCAAGACATTTAGGCGGCTGCTTGATGTAAGTGAGAGGCAAACTTTCACTGGTCCTCCTGAAAATGTAAGGGACCATGTAATGGCTGCTACACGGGCACTTAGGAAAGGAGATTTCCAGAAGGCATTTGATGTTATTGAGTCTCTTGATGTCTGGAAGCTCCTCAGAAATAGAGATGGTGTTCTTGGGATGCTTAAAGCCAAGATTAAGGAAGAAGCTCTGAGGACCTACCTGTTTTCGTACACCTCCTCCTATGATTCGCTTGGCTTGGACCAGTTGACCAAAATGTTTGACCTTTCAGCAGCTGAGACTAAAGTCATTGTCAGTAAAATGATGATCAATGACGAGCTCCAAGCAAGCTGGGACCAGCCAACACAATGTATTGTATTCCATGATCTTGAGCAAACAAGGTTGCAGGCTTTGGCGTTCCAGTTGACAGAGAAGCTTTCAATCCTTGCTGAAAGTAATGAAAGGGCAATAGAAGCAAAAATTGGCGGTGGCGGTTTGGATCTGCCTCAGAGACGGAGGGATGGCCAGGATTTTGCTAACCTGGCTGCTTCAGGTGTTAAGTGGCATGAAAACTCATCTTTCACTCATGGAAGGCAAGGTTCTGGACGTTCCGGATATGGTGGTGGTGGTGGGAGGCCACAGGTTTTAGGCCAGGCTTTCGGGACTAGCTATTCGAAGGGGGCAAGCAATTTGCGAGCTGGAGGTGGATATTCTGGAGGCTCTCGATATCAAGATGCTCCAACTCGCATGGTTACTCTTAATAAGGGAGCTCGTGCTTGAGAAGTTTTGTTAGTTTTTTTTTAAAACACTTTAGACCAATTTTCTGCATTTCAGATTTTTTTTTTCTATTTTGATTAACCTCAAGCTTGTAGAATTTCCAATATCTAGCATCCAAGAGGTCCCTTTACGAATTTTGAAAGTACATGTATCTTTTAATTAATTTTGATTTATTTGGTTCAGGTTTGGTATGACTTTTGTAAATTAATTTAAGTTGATAATTAACTTTTGACTAAAAAAGCTTTGATTAGAAATTGTTTTTGATTTAATCAAAAGTTGAAGTTTTTAACTTAATTTATCGATTATAATTTATATTATATTTTTTTCTCAAAAAATTATTTTAAATTATTTTTATTAAATACCCTATCAACTTAAAGTTAAAAAAAGTAAAAATTATAACTTAAAGTTAAAAGCTAAATGGATTATTAATCTTCAGCTGAGTCACTGCTGGCCAATCAATTGGTGGTTGCTTTTAATTATCCATGAAAGCTTGAATCGGAAAACTTATTATAAGGCATCCTTTTACCGAGTCGGATGTCCAGCATCATCCTCCAATTGCTTGGTCTTACAAAACATCTATGATAGCTTTCTAGGGGAAAATTTTTCGTCGGTGTCTGAGTTTTTTCCGCTTCCGGCAAAGAGATTTGAACTTAATGTTATTTATGAAACAAAACTAAATTTATTAGATAGTGTTTGATTGTTTTCTCGGGATAGAAAAGGCAGGGATGATTAAGCTAGGAAGGATATGTTCTCCTGTTATTTATATTTTAAAACGATACAAATTTATTTTAAAAATTATTATAGAAACAAATTTATTTTTATATCAATATTTTTCAAATCAAACACCTTTTTATTATTTTTGTATATGTATTTTTTATTCTGAAACATTCATGTTTCTTTATAATTTATGTTTTGAAAGTATATAAAATCTATCAAAAGTTATTAAAAATATATATTTATTTTTTACTTATCTTTATCCCTCGAATTAAATAATATTTTACTTTTTTATATTTACCCAATAAATTTTTAGCAGAAATGGCATCACAAGCTATATTATAATTATCAGTAGCAACCTGATAAAAAAAAAGCCCAAACTCTAATAACCTAAACCCAAAACTCATCGAAAATGCTTAAGTCATTCTGGCCCAACATACATAAAAACTCAAGTCCGGCCCACTATCTCTTCCGCTCACGTCTAAAAATTATAAAATATAGACGACCAGCACAAAAAGGAAGAAAAAAATTATTAACTCAAGAGGATGCTCTCCCTTCCCTCCGTGTCCCGTTGCTCAGCTCCCTCCTCCTTCCTCTCTCAAAAGCCAAGAGCTTTAAGATTCCTCACTGTTCAACCTTGTTCCAAAAGATACTCTTGTTCGAACCAGAATCAACGACTTCTGTGTAAAGCTCGAGGAGACAGTAGATTCCAAGTCAGGAAAGTTAAGACTTGATTCTTGGATTTCTTGTCGCATTTCTGGCATCAGTAGAGCTCGCGTTCAGTCTATTATTAAATCAGGAATTGTCTCTGTCAATGGAAAGATTACCTATAAGGTAGTTATTTTAACACATCCCGGTTAATTTGTTCTCATCTAGGGTTGGTTTTTCTGAGATATTAATGTTGATGTCTGTTTAAGTTTTCGCATAATGTTAAGGCTGGAGATGAGATGGATTGCATAATTTTAGAGTGGAAACCTTTGAGGGTTGAACCTGAAAATTTACCTTTGGATATCGTCTATGAAGATGAGAATGTTCTGGTTGTTAACAAACCTGCCCAGATGGTGATCACTCTTTAAAAAAAGGTTGAAACTTTGATTAGCTAATGTTGTGTTGGGATTGAAATGTGATGCTGAAATTTTCCTTTTTGATTGTGTGATTTAGGTTGTTCATCCTGCGCCTGGTAATGCTACCGGCACGCTGGTGAATGGGATACTACACCATAGTAGTCTTCCAACAGTTTCAAACCAGGAAGTTTTGTCGGATGCAGAGGATATTTCTGACGACGATGATGGTGAAGGGTTATGTTCTAGCTCATACGTAGCATCTGTTCGACCAGGGATAGTGCATTGGTTGGATAAAGGCACCAGTGGATTGCTTGTTGTTGCTAAGGTGACTTCCCCCCCTTTTAATAACCTTAGTGGTTTTAATGTTAAATTTGCTGTCAAAATTTATGAAATAGTTTCGCTAATTCTTTAGTGCAGTGTATATTGATGGTGGGATGAACATTCGCATGCTCATTTATCTGAGCAATTCAAGAGTACAATGAGAGTCCTCTATTAAGTGACAAGGTTTATAGAGGGACTTGAAACATGGCCTTGTCACTGCTTCGATCCAGAACCGACCCTAGCTGTCATATCCAACTTTCTTTATCACTTTCAGGACTATAGAGGCCATTCCTCCATGGTTTGGCTCTCGGGTGGGGCATTTAGAAGATAAAGCTTTGTCCATTTGCTTCACTGCTTTCCATTGACACAACTGGATAGTATGGAAGTTTGCTTCTTTCCATTGTTTTGTAGATTCACACATCTGTGCACGGGGAAAGAAATACATTTTTCATGCCCGCCTCCTCCAGATTTTACAGATATCTTGAACCAGCTTTGTGAAATGGGAACAGAGAAGGTATTGTCTCTCAAGGGCAATTCTGTGTTTTGGGGCATCGCTTTATTACTATTTGTGTTCCTTCGAAAGTTTGCAAGTTGAATGTAAAACCTAAACTTTTGGAAGATCATCTAATCTTGTCTGCTATATGATCAACAAAAGAAAACATAACATAGGGTTGCTCAAGTAACACTCGGTCCCGGCACATCATGTATTTTGCTTAATCTGGCATGTGTCTTGTCATTCTGTTGAATTGTGGTATAAAATGGTGTTTTACATGCTTTTCATCTAGCTTCTTTAATCTGAAGGGGTCAACAAGCTTGCTTGAACAAAATGATCCATCATTTGATCATAACCTAGATTTTCTGTGGCTTTATTGTACAAGGCTGAAGTTTCTGATTGATGTTGTTTATGGTGTGAGCAAATAATTTTAGGAACTTGTCTGCTGATTTTTAACCGTTTGATGAGCAACCTTCATTTAAGGAATGACAGAATTTCTCGAGCAGCAATAAGAAAAGATTGTTCTGCGAGCAAAGACGACAGTGTCAAAACATGCGGAAGGGTGCAACACCAAATGGACAAATTCATGGTGAGGGCAAGATTCGGGCATGTTAATGAAGGTGCTGGCAAGAAGATTCTACACGGTACATTTAGGATTCTGAGGTAGTTCCTCACCACAAGAGATGGCACTGCCTCGTTCAGTTGATAGTTCTCAGAATAGTCTACGACCATGGTAACTTGGAACGCCATCCACGAACAGTTGAGAATGAGAGAGAGATTAAATCGCTAGGAGAATTTTTGCTTAATCCCCTGTATGTTTTGTTGTGAGAATATTAGAGGTGACGAATTAGTTGATTAATTTATGTAAATAAATAAATAAATGTATGTTAGCCTCAGTTGGCATAAGCTATTCTGAAATACCTTATCATGGATTTTTTAGATTCTTTTTCTAATGATCCGAGGATTTCTGTGATCTGCAAGAAAAGCAGCACTCAAATGTAAACGATAAAGCGCTCTACAGTGTAAGTCATCTAAACTGCAATCAGATAAGGTAACAGGTCATCTCCGATTCCTGAGTATTGGGTGGGTTCTCCATGCTAAATTAGAGTCTATCATGGTGCCATACCATGCATGGGACGTGATTGGTTGGAGAACAGAAACAAAGACATAAAAAATGAGAATAGTCTTGGAGTGGATTTCCAACAAGAAAGATACAAAAATATTTACTCTTTATCCCAACTATCCTGTTTCCAAGATAATAATTAAACAATGGTCTTTACTCTTTAGAGAAAACAAAACGTCATTTTCGCAGCTCAGTCTGGAAGACATGAGGAGCAAGCCACTTCAGTAGTAAAATTTATAAAGAAACAAGGTGAAAGCATTCACATTGCCAAAGTTAACACTAGGGTTGCAGGTGCAGCATCATATGGCCAGAGCGAAGGTCCGTGGATTTTGGATTAGCAACTAACAATACAGTTCGCTTGAAAGTTCGGAAGAAAATACAAATTCAAAAGCACCAGCTTCCAACAAATGGTAGTAATTTATATTTCGGATTTATTCTGTTAGTTTTACAGTTGGCTGCAGGGTGTTGGTGCATCACCTGCAACCAATTTTCCTATCCCCTTTGAGTCTATTACTACAAGAATTCTATCAAGACCACCAACTTCCACCCTAAATGCTGGATAGAAGGGTAAAAAACGTCTATCAAATGAAAAATCTCCATGCCTGAGTTGTAAAACATCTGTGCTTGATTACAATGAAGGACGCATCATCATGTGTCTAACACCATTCACCATGTGTCTAACACCATTCACCATGAACAGCAATTGATCCACATGGCACAGGTCTTCCTATCCTGCTGACAGTAGAAAAGAAAAGAAAAGGTACTGTCAATTAAGTATATTGCCAGAAGTCGTAGATTTAATTGATTTATTAAACAGCTTTTGTCATAATACTTGCAAAATGATGTTTGTAACAAAAATCAAGATCCATATTCAGTTATGGCAGGTTTTCTGTTACCACCACACCATACTGACATGTATAGTAGCAAAAAAGATCTCAGTAGTTATACCACCTATGGAATTTAATGAACCCAAAGGCGCATGTAATGCCTTTCTGGATGTCCAAAACATATAGATGATACATAAAGCAACAAAGCAGAACATTAGGAAGGAACTTAAATAAGAAGATGCTTTACTTAGTACTTGCACAAATAATACCCTTGAGAGCTAGTTAAATTAGCATGTATTCTCTTTCTTGGTCACCATCTTCCATCTAATCCAAAAGTCTGACTAATCACGAGAAACAATTGAACATCATTTGATGTCATCTACCAAGAACTTTAATATGTGTGTTTCACAGGATGAGACAAGTAATTCATTTATTTAACAAATGACAATATAATCAGGGTAAATAATGCCAAATGACTGCAATAAAACCAATTTCCTGAAACATACAACCATGACTTCACATAACATTAATAACTCCTTTAGCGGTCGAGAATTACCTTTACAATAACAGCTCAGATCTTGTATTCCCCAAGATGCATCCACTTTGTAGCTGACCACTTGTTTCCTCTAATCACAGGGCAGCTACCTGGCATGAGCCATGATAGGAATGTGAGTTAACTGGATGATTATAACATGTTAACAGTGGAAAGGGAAATAGCTTCCCTCCAAAGTATTCAGGAAAGGTGTATGTGATATATGCCCCACACAAAAGTAACCCCTCCTGCATGGGGCCAATAATTTTCTCGGTAGTGAAAGGACTGTGTCCACAGTGTGAAAGCAGCTATGTCCTGTGTGTAAATAGGCACTCCTAAACCAAGAAACTTTCGATCCTGATTTTTTTCTTTTTCCTTTTCCTTTATGTCATAAATAACAGAAACGAGGACCAACGAAAAATAGGACAGACTTCTGAATTATCATTGATCCTCGGTTAAAGCTATCAAACAGTAGTAAACTGAATGATTACTAACCGTGCAAACTTGAAGGATCCAGTGTCGCATCAGGTCTTGTACTCCAGAAAAGCAATGCATTGCCCATTTTTGGTTTCAGGGAAAGACCCTGTTTGGCGCATTCGGACAACTCGTTCCACCATGGCACAGCACTTATGTTCATGTTGGCAGCAGGAAATACAGTCTCACCCCCTTCTTCAACATCTGACCTGCAGAAAGTAAAGAAGAAAATGAAAGACATAAGTTGATTTAAAGGATGTATATATCCGCTTATCCAGTTACATGCTATCCAAAAGAAGAGACTCTTACAGATACATAAGAAGAGTAGCTGTCCGCTGGCCACCATTCTTTGTATTGAACTCGTCAAGGAAATAGTCAAAGTGAGCCTCGTACTTCTGCCCAACCTCATAATGGAGAACTTGAAGTCCCTCTCCATGCTCTGGTTGTTGTAAAGTTAGTCTAGACAGGCATCTTTAAATATATAGTTCAGGAATATACAGGAGAAACAAAGAATGCTAATTCATCACATATGATTTCGCTACACAACATACCGCCTATTTCCTCCTCGATAATGGTAAAAATCCCCCACTACACTTTAAGTGGAATTAAGCATGCAAATGGTACAAATACTTGACTTCAGCACAAGATGCCGAAACTTTACATAAACTATGTTTTCAGCATTTACAACCTTTCTTATGAAATGTTATTGATAGATTAAAATAGTCATGTCATTGAGGCCTTACAAACCCAAAACGTTATCAATGTGTGCTGTTTAGAAGGTGGTCAGCTCACTGCGTTCAGGAAACTCTTTTTGTTTGAAAATGGCTGAACTTATTGGAGAGGAAAAAAAAGACTTATTTGTAACAAAAAATTCAAAATTCTACAGGTCAAGAAACTATTGGACTAGGCATATTCCAAGATAAATTTAAAAATCCAACTACATTTGGATGCCATACCTACGGGAATGAAAGAGAAGTCAGCTATCCTCTTTTCTATTTCTCTAATGACTCGATCCCGTCCTCGCCTCAAGAACATTCCAGAGCTCGTCCGCACCCTGTGAAGAAGAGATGTAAGCATCAACAAATAAATTTAAAACTGATTCAAATCAATGCATGCCCTTCATCTTCTATAATCCACTTGATCTGAAACAGAAGTTGAAACCAAAACATTGGGAATTCATACCTGCTATCTTTACTCCGACCCGTCTTGCTATCAACCACAGTAGACTTCATCATATGAGGTTTGGCAAGGTTTATTAGATATTCACATTCTTCTTTTGACTGTTCAAAATCAAGATGAACGTACACCCAAATTATCATTCCATCCACTTCAATATATTATCTAAATACAAGCAAGGATACATCAAGGGCAGATCAAGGCAGTAATTATTAGCTACTAATCTGGCAAACCACAAGACATTAAAAGAAGACCATTATCAATAAATCACCTAACTCTAATTTTGTTACAAAATTCAATTTCAAGAAATGCATAAAACCCACCAAGAAATTGTGATAAAGGAAAGCTCTAGGCTCCCAAGAAAGAATTTCAGTCCACTGTTCTTCTCTCTTCCCCATCCCATCACCATCACTGCATCATCAAAACCCCACCAATAAAAAACAATCAAATGATAAATTAAATCAACAAGGAAACCAGCCCAGTTCTTGAAATAAATTACCTTTCAGAAGCAATTCGCCTATACGAATTGAGATCATTAGGAGAAGAATCTTCACTGCTGACTGGAAGAGAAAAAGCCCCAAGACCCAACAGGATAAAAAGAACAACTGTTAGCATAAACAACATACTCAACACCAACGTAAATGTCGACCATTTCTTCGTATGTAACCTCGAATGTCTCACTTTCACCATTTTCTTTAAGCCCTAAACTCTGTTTCTGGAATGAATTGTGGGAATTTTTTATGTTTGGATCAAGGGTATAGGTGTCTTGTTGGTGGAGGAAGAGAGTCTGATATTATATAGAGAACTTTCAAAAGATGGCAGGTATTTTTTCTTGTGCTGGCGAGATAGTCACTGGGACTTTATATGTCGGTGGAGGCAGCAAGGGTGTTTTTGGGGATTTGTACGGTTTGCTGGTTTATATTTCCGCTTTCCGGCTGCTGTGGGCAGCTCCAGGTTTGGCAGCGAGTAGTCTTAATTTCGCCTGCATATTTGTAAGACCAGGGAAAAAAGAATAGGTGATGTGACCCCACATAAGCATCGTGCGATTAACTCGAAAAATGACATGGTAATAACTAATAAGTTACAGGGTCAATTATATTTATTATAATTAAATTATTTTATTTAAAAACCTAATCACTAAAAACCAGGTTAAATTCTAGATTTCCTAAATTTTTATTTTTATTTTTTTTAGTTTAACTTGGGTGTCCGGACCAGCTTGCGTGCACCTCGACCAATCTCACGGGCCCTGAAGTTAACGACCATGTAAGCCTCCAGTGGCCATCATATAAGCAACCACAGGACTTGAACCTAAAACCAAGAGATTTCCTAAATTAATCCATAAGGTCAAGGTGGGCTAATAGCTATGCACAGTAATGCCAACTTTTGTTGTTTGTAATTATGGTAATTTTAATTCTTTAGTATTGTCATTCAAATATTAATCTTAAATTATTATTTTTTATTTAATGATAACAATTCGAGTGGAGGATCATTTAAAAAATCGACCATTATGATTGATGTTGGTTGAAAGTTAATTTGGGATTTGATAGTTCCATACGAATAGCAATACTTTATGTATATTATGATTTTCAGAATTTCCTACACTTTTTCCCTTGAAAATGGATTCAATCGGTTTTTGATTATTGGTTTTTTTTTAATGAATATGAGAATTTATTTATGCTCGGAAAGTGATTTTCAAAAAACTACTTTTCAAACTTTCCTGTGTTTATTTGTCATTAGAAAAGTTGGTCAACGAAAAACATTTTCCAGTCAAAGAAAAATTTGACTTGGTTTTCAGGAAAGTGTTTTCCTTTTATTTTAGGCGGAAAACACTTTTCGGAAGTTTTGAAAAATTTAGAAATATCATATTATTTGCTGATTATATCAAATTTGGTCCTCAAACTTTTGATTGCTATATATATATATTGTTTTGAATATTTGTTTTTCAATTTCATCCCTTAGAATTTTATTTTTAGATTAATTTTGATCCTCATTTTTATAATTGTTATTTGCTTTTTCCTTATCATTTTTTAATTGAAATTTTTTATCTATCAAATTTGGTCCTCATTCTTTTGATTGTCACTTATTTTTTTTGAAATAATTTATGAAATGTTAATTATTATTATTATTTTAATTTCTTCATCTTTCAATTTTTTTATTTTTTATATTTGATCTCTATTATTTTGATTATTATTTATTTTATTTGAGATAATTTATGAGATTATATTTTTTTTTCAATTTCATTCTCATTCAACTTTTTAATTTGTAAGATTTGTTCCTTATTATTTTAATAAACTTGAAAAAAATAAAACATTAATAAGTTATTTTCCAGCTCATTTTTCATGACATAACCAAACACTGAAAAGTGTTTTCCAACTTATTTTTCATTACACTACCAAACATCGAAAAATAATTCACTTTTCCGGAATTCACTTTCCCGGAATTCACTTTTCAAAAGGAAACTACTTTCCAGCAAACAAACGGGGCCTCTAGGGCTTGTTACCAAAGTGCAAAGCTCTCAAAATTTCATGAGTTTCTAGCTAATTGATGAGCTACTTCATTTATCATTTTATGAATATAGCAAAAACTAAAATTATTAACTTCATTGATAATGTTTATGTAATCCTGTAAAATAAATCCAAACTTCGTGTCATCCTTATGCCTACGAGCTAAATCGCTAACAACAATCTTGACATCCATCTCAATTATTACTGATCTCGTATTAAAAGATAAGAGTTGTTGAAGAACCCCTTTTAAAGCTAGTAGTTATGCCACTTTTGTCAAGAAGACTCCTCTTTGTTTCCAGCACCTAGTCAAGTTATGTTTATTATAAGTGGTTATGTGCTCTTGAGGCTTCTCCAAGGCATCTCTCTATTTATTCAAATTATCTAATCCATAATTCACCACTACATTACTAGTACATCGTCTGCCCCTCCAAATAATGTTATTCTGCTTATTCCACACGGCCTATACTACCGTCACCACTCTAGCCATCAAAAGTCCATAACAAGCTTACACCAAATTGAAAAACCAATCTCGCAGATTATCCAAGTGAGAAATAGACACGTACAAGCCTAACTCTTGCCATCATTGGACTGTAAATTAGCAATGGACTCACACGTGCTCCATAGATTCTCCTTCATGCTCGTAAAACAAGCATAAGCCATCCATCTGAATTTCTCTCTGGGAAAGTCTCACCTTTATAAGGATACTATCATGACAAGCCCTCTATATAAAATATTTCATCTTTGTATTGATTACCCAAAAATCATAAATCCAGTCAGTACAAGGATTTCTCAATGCTCTTGAAAACATATGTGATAGTTGTTGCTTTATCTATTATATAAGGATTCCATGTCAAACAAAGATACATTTATGACGACAACTATTATCCATAGTCTGCAAGGATTTCATATTTATTATGGAATGTATGTGGTGGTAAGAGGCTTAGGATTCTTTTGTTGTTTTTTTTCTTATTTTATAGGATTTCCTAACACATCAGGGAAAATAAAGGGAGGCAATTTAAGGAAGAAAATTTCAGGAAATAAAAACAAAGTTTCCTAGCTAATTTAGAGCATGAAATTTCAGAAAAGCCTTCAAGAAAAACAAAAGGAGAGTTTCGGCCATACGAGGGGATTTCAGCAAAAGGCTTTGTTTTAAAATGTTTTTTTTTTATACTTATTTTAGGGTTTAATATTATTAGCTTTTGACTTTATTATAAATTAGGTTTGTTTTGGCCTATTAGACATTTTTTTAAGGTATGTTTCAATATTAGACTTGTGTTAATTGAATACTAGATAGGGATCATTAGCTTATAACCCTAAATGGATCCATTAAGGTTATTTAGAGGGAACTATATATTGCTTTTTTGGCTGCAAGATTCGGTAGTCATGATGATTTGAGTAAATAGGATTTTTCTTTTGTTTTACGTGTTATAAACAACCTTTTTTTGCAGCGACAAATATCGCACACTGATTTATCAAAGATTAAATGGCTTCATCATGTCATTCGTATACTTCGAGTTCTTAGGTACAAGGTTATCTCTGGATCCAAGTTTTTTTTAGTACCTTTAGTTCTTAGTAGGGGCGTTCACGGTCTGGTCCGGTTTTAACCAAAAAATTCAACCGAACCAGAAAATAGCATTCCTGGTTAATATAACCCGGACCGAACTGAGAACCGGTTCAAACCGAACCGGTTTTGTTCGGTTCGGATCGGTTTTCTAACATTAAAAATCAGAAAAACTGAAATGTTTTTGCTGCTACCATTCTTGTAAGGCGACCATGAAATAAACCAGAGAACAGGAGGCTGATTTGCCACTCACGATAAGCGTCTCAATCAACAAGATTCTAATAAGAACCAGTTTGACCTGCTTGTTCGCTAAAGCCCATCACGTCAGGCTAGTGATTTTTTTTCAAGAGATGAGCGATATGGTATAAGGCTCGACTCACTTATAGGAGAAGTGACCATAAAATAAACCAAAGTGATAAAATAAAGTAAGATTTAATGTTAACATATGAGAGAGAAGAGGGAGGGAGGGAGGGACGGGTGGGGCGGCTTGAAATGAGGGGAAGGGGAAGGGCAGGGGAAGAGGGAAAGGGGAAAGCTAATTGAGAGCTGTTTGAATAAAGTATGAGAATTGAAGAGGTGAAAGAGTGGGATCCAGAGCTGTGAAAGACAAGAAAGGAACTTTAACAAGATGTGAGAGTACATGAAGCGGAGGGAAATGGAAGAGGGGCGGCTGGAAAAGGAGAAAGGGTAAAGGGAGGGGGGGCTGGAAACGTAGGGTTAGGGTATTTAGGTTTAGAATGTTTCTTTTTATACCTCTTTTTTATATTCAATTAAACCGGTTCGGTTTGGTCTGGTTCAATCGGTTTAAGCTTTTTTAACCGGAATCGAACGGGATCGGGTGATTTTTTTTTGTTTTTTAATCGGTTTATTCAGTTTTTTCTATCGGTTCGATTTTTTCGGTTATTTTTTTGGTTTTTTTGGTTTAATCGGTTGGTCGGTTTTTTTGAACACCCCTAGTTCTTAGGTGCATGGTTCTCTTTGGGTCGGGTTTCAAACATGATATTTGACTTTTTTGGGTTGGTTTTCAATTTTGTTTTAGGTTGCATAACCACATGATGACGAGGTCCGCATTACAATATATGCAATCGACCTTATCCAGAGGATTGCAGAGTGACTGCTGGGAGATGTTTTAACTACATGCATAAGGGACATAGATGAAGGATTGATAATATCTAGATGATAGGTGTTGCCTATGTGGAGAGTTTGGGTATTTTAGGATAAATTTCCCAAATAAGACTCAAACACAAAGCCAGAAGCAATCAATTACAGTGGACATACTAGATATAGAGTAATTAAAGCCTATTTAGTTAGGAGCTAATGCTAGTAGAGGGCGAGTTTGAGGCGGAGATTATAGGACTCAGGGTAGAATGTATCACTCAGATCAGGAGGCTGTCAGGACTTCACCAAATATAGTGGCATGTATGATTATAGTTAATGTTGAAAAGAGTTACGCTTTGTTATATTTTGGGGCTATACATTCATTAATATCTAGTAAATTTGTAAATAAATTAAATGTGTCTATAAGTAAACTGTGAAAGGAGTTGGTTATTAGTACACCTTTAGGGGAAAAAGTAGGTGTAGACGATGGGGTGTAAGGGGTGCATTATACAATCGGAGGTTATGATTTAAGGGTAGATTTAATACCATTAGAAATATATTATTTTGATGTAATTTTGTTAATGAATTGGTTGAGCATGAATCATGTTAGGATGGATTGCTATACTAAGATAGTAACCCTTAGGGTGACAAATGGAGATAAGGGGAATTCAGGGGCGAGAGGAATGTTGTGTCCAGTGGATTAATATTGATGATGACAACTAGGAAATTGATGAGAAAATGATGTCAGGCTTATCTAGCTTATGTTAAAAATATGGAAAAAGAGATATAACAGAAATGGTATCCCTAACAACCATTGCTTCAATCGATCACAACCATTAGAGATAAGTATTTTAGGAAAGTAGGGAGTACGAGGAGAAGGCAAAGAGTTGACTGCTACATGTAGAGACAAAAATAATGACATTGACAATAAGATAGAGAGAGAAAGACCAAATTTTAATCACCCTTGATTAATGTTTAATTTAGCCAAGTTTGTATGTTATTCCCTCCCTTGACGGTGACTTTTTCAACCTCTTTGAAGTTTTTACTCGTTATTCTATACATTAAATGGAGCATTAATTTTGTTGATGGCTCTAGTTTAGACTAGAGTAGATAGATAAAGATAAAATGGCGTATAGGGGATAAAATCTTTGTATGTAATGATGAAAATTGAAATGGAAGATTACTCATTGTATTTTGCTTTAAATGCAGTATGGGTTAAAGGAAAAGACTCAGTTTAGCTTTGAGGGAGAGAGAAACTATCAATGCCTGATATGAAACCGCCATGCTTTATTTTCAAATTGTGCCATTGATTATAGTTTTTATCTTTTCTAATATGTTTTTTTAACTTTTTATTTTCCCCTCTATTGGAATTTCATGTCAAAAATAAAAATAATTTGTTGCTCTTACATTAAAAATTTAAAGCATTATATTATACATTGTCTAGATATTATATTGTTGCCCTTTATTAAGTTGGAAAACCTACATTAGACATTGTCAACATAGCATTTAAAGGGTTAGTACAAGTGTTATATGAATGTTATCGTTGTTAGGATATAAATAGATATATAAAATTACTTTGGAGTAAATGATCTAAATTGAATGTGTCTGTAAGTAAATTGCAAAAAATTGTTAGTTATTAATACACCTTTAGGGGAAGAAGTAGGTGTAGACGATGTGTATAAGGGGTGTATTATACAAATGAGAGGTTATGATTTAAGGGTAGATTTAGTCCCATTAGAAATACATGATTTTGATATAATTCTATGAATGAATTGGTTAAGCACATATCATATAGGAAATTGATGAGAAAAAAGGTGTGAGGCTTATCTAGCTTATATTGAGAACACAAAAAAAAAGAAGTAAAAAGTTATCAAATATCTTTGTAGTAAGAGGATTTTCAGATAAGTTCTAGGATGAAGTGTTAGGATTACCTCCTAGATGGGAAATTGAAGTTTTTATAGAGGTTTTGCTGGGCACGACACTTATTTCTCAGGCTTTGTATAGGGTGGCCCTTATTGAATTAGTTGAGTTAAAATTTTAATTATAGAAGTTGCTCGGAAAAAGGGTTCATCCAACCAAGTAATTCACCCTGGGGAGCCCCTGTTTTGTTTGCAAAGAATAAGGATGGAACCCTTCGACTCTGTATAGTTTACCGACAATTAAAATTGCCAACCAGTCTAGAAATTGAAAGAAAATACCTACCTAACTGGTCTCCAACAGGAAAAAAAAAACTTACTTGCCCAGAAACCCAAGGCAAATACTTACCGAACCAAGTCTCGACAGGCCAAGACCAACAAGTCTAGAAATTAAAGGCAAATACCTACCAAATTTATCCTTGACAAGACAAGTTTTATCAACCCAAAAATCCAAGGCAAATACCAATAAAATCAAGCCGTGTGGGTTAAGAACACCCAACCTATAAATCTCAGGCAAATACCACTAAACCAAGCCCTGATAGGTCAAAACCTACCATATTAAAAATGGAAGCAAATACCTATTGAATCGATCTCTGATGGATGGGATCTACTAACCAATAAATCCAAGGAAAATACTTACTGAATCAAGCCTTGACAAGCCAATAACGCTTGACCTAGAAATCCAAAGCAAATACCTACTAAACCAAGCTTCGATGAGCTAAAAAAGTCTAACCTATAAATAATAGGTAAATAGCTAACGAATCAATCCTTAACAGGCCAGGACCTACTAGTATAAAAAAGAAAAACAAATACCTAACTAATCTCCAATGGAAGATGACCTACTAGCTTACAAATCCAAGCCAAATACTTGTCGAACCGAACCAAGATGGGTCATGAATGTCAAACCTAAAAATTCAAGGCAAATACCTACCAAATCGAGCCTCAAATGATCGAGACCTACTACTCAAGAAATCTAATGCAAATAGCTACTGAATTGCACCTTGATAGGTTGAGATCTACCACCCCTAAAAATCAAAGGTGTTTCTACTGACCTGATCCATCACAAGTCGGGACCTTTGTGTCTAAAAAATTTAAGGAAAATACCTACCAAACAAAGCCCTAATAGGATGAGACAAGACCTACCGGCCTAGAAATATACGGGAAATACCTATATAATCAAGCCCTAATGGGCTAGAAACACCCGATCTATAAATCTAAAGCAAATACCCACCAAACCAATCGTTGATAGGTCGGGACCTACTGGTCCAAAAATTGAAGACAATTACCTACCGAACTGATCCCTAAGGGGACGAGATCTACTTACCAAGAAATTCAAGGCAAATACCTACAAACCAAGCCCAAACAGGCTTGACTTAACCTTTCAGTGATCAATTTTTCAGTATAATTATTATCCCTACATCAAGAATGTTTCAATTTAGACATTATAGCAAGAAGTATATTTACCTTGTTAAATCATTTTAATTCTCAACACTATAGTCATTGATTCTTGAAATAAAATTTGAATCTATTTTCAAACCCCGTTCCACTTTGACCAAGAATTTCATAATAAATACTATTTGAGAACAAATTAAGTATTTTTCTTAATTCATCTAAGGTGATGAATATTCTTTTAATTATTTAAATATCTTCATATAATTTATGTTATACCCAATATTTGCTTGTGTTACACTTAATTAGGATAACGTGTGGATAAGATCAAAGTATAACACTCTTTATATAAAATCACTTGGTGAACTCAAGTCTAAGAATCATTTACACAGCTATCACGTGAGTCTTTCTATAAACATAGATGATTTCTCCATATGAAATTCTTTTGTGAGTCAATTCAGTATATATATTATTTGACAAGCACCTGCATATTAGTTTCAATTATCCCTCATATCTCAATTTATAAGAGCAACTGCTTTCTTCCTTAAAGAAAAAAACATAATATGCATTGATCTCAACAATTCTAATTAATATCCAATCTTAATAGAATATTAACTAAGAATATTTAAAAATAATGTCTTAATGCAATAAAAATCTCATAATTATAATAACTTTATAATTTCTTTTTGTTCCATAAACTTTATCTTTATTTTAAATTTATTAACTAAATATTAGATTCATTAATCAAATATAATTAAATATTAAAAATAAAAAAAATCTTTATTAATAATAAATATAATTTACATGAATAAAATCAACTCAACGGCACGTGAATTGGCTATATGGAATATTCATTAATATTATTATAGTTGTCGGTGAAATAGATAAAGCTTGGTTTGCAAGCAGGGTAATCCCGTGCAGACAGAAGAGTAGCAGCATTGTAACCCAAGAATAATGCATTATAACCTATGCTTCTATCTTTGGCCACTAGTTTTGCATCTTCATTTAGTAGAAAAAATTTAAAACCACAGGCCTTGTAGAAATTATCTGGAAATGATGGCAGTGATCTATTGTATTTCCCTAAATGGAATGGCGTGAGGTTCTTAGTTTCCAGTTAAGCAAGGATGCAGAGAGCTATAAATGGCAGTCATGGATGCAAGGAGCTCGTCCAGCTTAGTAAGCTTCTCTTCGTGGTCATTTTGTGATCAGTGCCTTCCCAGAAAATTGGAATGAATATTTGATTCATCCCAGTACATTTTTCATTGGGAGAGCTGGGAAGTTCAAACTAATTACCAGTTACAAATGCAGACAGCACAGTAGAAAAAAGTCAGATATATCAGAGAGGTAGAAAATAGCAGTTTTGAAGCATGCCAGGAAAATTCTCAAAATTTTGCTCTAAAAATGTCAGTTTACAACATCAAGAAACTGACCTTAATCATCATACGAACAAGCATGTATCTTAATAAGAAAGGTTAAGCCACAAATGGGGAGAATAACTCATCGGAGCAGAATGCACAGCTTCTTCTACAGTGGGCGAGTAACAAATCCTCTATCTACCATCTTTTCTACCAATTCTTCATGCTTCTTTAACTGTCCTGCTTTCCTAAGCTGCTGCAGAACCATGTCATAGACCGGCAGACTAGGTCTCAAGCATTTCTCATCAATCATCTCTCTAAAGAATTTGTAAGCATTATTCCAGTGCCCCATTCCACAATACATTGTGATCAAAACCTTGTAGGTATTCACATTAGGCTCAATTTTATTCTCATCCATTTCTGTCTTCAACTTGAGAACCATATCAGTCGATTTCGATGCAACAAACATTTTCATCAAGGTGTTATAAGTCACCGTATTAGCCTCGCAATTCAACTCTTTCATCTTTTTATACATCCTGTGAGCTGCATTCACATCCCCTAACTTCGCAATACACCCAAATAAAGTATTAAAAGTAGACGCATTCGGAGCACAACCTTTCTTAGCCATCAAACCAATAACCTTAATTGCATCCTCAAGATTCTCATCCTTGCAATGAGTTTCTATAAGAAAATTATAAGTAACCGTATCAGGCTCACATCCAAGCCTCTTCATTTGATTATAAACTTGCAAGACCTTCTCCGTCCTTCCTGCTTTCACATGTATCCTCATCAAACTATTGTAAGTTATCGAATTTGGCTGACACCCGGCATCAAGCATCTCTGCAAAAATATCATGAGCACGCGTGATTTGCCCGCACCTGCACAACGAATCAATAACAATACTATACGTATACACATTAGGTTTAATCCCAGCCACTTTCATCTCCCCAAACACCCTCTCTGCCTCCGATATATTGCCAGCACGACACCATCCTCGAACCAAATTCGTGTACACAATAACATCAGGCTCAAACTTATCTTTTAAACTATCAAAACATTCCTGAGCTTCACTAGCTCTTCGTTTCCTACACAAAATACTAATCAAAATCGAAAACGCAATCTTGTCAGGCTTACAATTATAATCCTCCATACGATTAAAAGCATGTATCGCCTCCGCAGCCAAACCCGCCCTAACATACCTTCTGATAAGAATCGAGAACGTCTCTACAGTAATTTCCACACCTCTAGCTTTCATTAAATCAATAACATGCCAAGCTAAATCAAACATCCTTACCTTCCCAGAAAAATCCACCATTTCGTTGAAAGCCTCGGGGGATTTATCAAACCCGTCTTGATAGCTAGCCCAGTTGAAGAAAGCAAGGACTTGTGGAACGGGGATACCATGACGGACCCCGCCGGATTGTTCAATGACGTGGCGAATGATAGAGGGGGAGATAGAATGGACGGTGGAGATGGTTTGTGAGAAATCAAGGGAGAGAGATGGGATTGTGTAGGTGGGGTCAGGTGGCAGGGTTTTGTTGGGGTTGTTGCGGTAGTGGTCTTTGATAAGGGAGTGGAGTTTTTCAGCGACGGAGGTTTCTTCGGGAGATAGTGGGGTTTTGGGGGTTTTTATGGTATGTTCTTCATCGTCATTCGAGTCGTCTTCGATGAGGTTAGAGTCCGAGGTTGTAAGAGGAGAGGAAGAGAAGGGTTTGATGAGGTGAGGAGAGAGCGAGTGAGGAAAACGGAGCTTTGTTTTGAGTAAAGCCATTGGCGACTATGGCTGCTTTGAGAAACAGAGAGTTTTGAAGAAGCAGAGACGAAAGAAATTAGGTTTATACAACAGATTTAGTCCAACTGTTTTTATCGACATACTCAGAAATTAGTCCAGAAATCAATAAACCCACAAGCCCATGGGTCTTTCTGCTTTCCATCTATGGTTGCTAATTGAACCAGACCATCATCCAGTCCAAATCTCGAGTCACGAATTAAATAAATTAATCTATATTAATCCAAACCAATCAAAATAACATATATCAATTTCTTTTTAAGAAAATTAAAATTATAATATTAAAAATCAAATCAAATTTTAATTAGATTAGTGGAGTTATGAATTAACTAGATTCATCAAGTCAAATTTTTAGTTGGATTGAATTATGATTACGCCGAGATGTTTTGCTAAGCAAAGTTTAATAATATTGCAAACAATATGTATAACCAAGCTTTGTTATATCACAAGTTAGGCTAAATTTTTCTTGATGTTAAAAAAGATGTTCGGGTGATTTCAACGTCTAAAAGATCTGGAACTCGGATCATTTGATCGGGTTGAAGAAGGTCGGCAATATTTTACCTCTTAAACCATTCATTTAGTAAGAAAATTGAGAACATAGAGACGATGTAAGCAAAAAACTGAAGCTGCAAAATGCTGCAAGCAGACCATGAAAAACATAGGTTATAAACTTGCAACGCGTAGAGAAACTACTCCTCATGTAA
>Ga0307517_10003939_pt1 | contig 22986 bp, 33 predicted proteins | sample 23_EM_MG_FD_194515 | JGI IMG/M metagenome (GOLD analysis project Ga0307517, IMG submission 194515) | Populus trichocarpa ectomycorrhiza microbial communities from riparian zone in the Pacific Northwest, United States - 23_EM | ecosystem: Host-associated > Plants > Roots > Unclassified | place...
CTTATTTCCCAGTGTATCCGCGTGGCCGAGCACGGAACTCGTAAACTTCTGATCGGAGAGATGTTAAACCGATCTAGGCTCGAGAAGTTGTTGCGAGATTCTTATGGGAACTACTGTGTTCAGGTACGAGGGCACAAAAAGTTCGGGATAATTTTGTTCGACGCTAACGGTTAATCCCAGACCGCGCTCGACTATGCCGACGCCTCACAAAGGGCCATGCTCGTCGAAGGAATCAGACCCGTGCTTCCGTTGATCCGGAATACACCTTATGGCAAGCGAATCCAGAACAAACTCCAGCGGGAGCAATTGGACAATTTCGGGAGCAACTCCGGTCATTACAACCACCAGGCGGCGCTCTTGAACATGGGTCTTGGTGCTCAAGGCGTCGGTCTCCCTGGTCGCGGGCTTCCTCAGTCGCACTCACTCGCGGATGTTTACAACTCGCAGGGTGGGATTTATTCTCTTCCCAGCAGTCAGAGTTTGCATTCGCAGTCTTTGCACAGCCTCCCTTCTTCGATCGATGGATATGTCTTGCAGAACAACTCTTCGCACAACCACTCTTTGACTCATAACGGTGCCAGCGGGTTCAGCAACGGAGGATTCAGCAGCGCCAACTCTTTCCCGAATATCGGACTGGCCAGCACACTCGGTGATCCCTACTCTCGTTCCAACTTCGGTGGTTACGGGTTGTAAACCTCTCTGTCCACACATTTTGGACGTTCTGCTCTGGGACCATTCCCCGTTCTCGCTGTGTTTTTCTGGAATACTGCAAGAGAGGTTCAAAATGTGTTACGCCACCCTCCTAGTTCATTCCAACCGCGTTCGGAACGATACCTATCGTAAAGCCTTTTCGAGTTCGAACCCCGCCGCAATGTGTTTATTCTATCATCCAATATCCTCGCACTGATTTTCCTAAACTGGCACACTCAACTATTACCATCGCACACATTGTACTTCACAAAACCCCTCCACCGCACCCATCACTACTATACTTGCCTTTTGCTTTCCGACCTGCCGTTCTTCATTTTGCTTGTTGACACTTTGTACAGGGTATCCTCTTCGGTTGTACAGATTATATGCCTTCACCCCCATCACCCAACCAGTTCCCGGTCACTTTGTTTCATAGTCAATCACAAAGCCATTTGTTTGTTATCTGTAGTTATTCTCATCTACAGCCGTCTGCTCGCTCTTAATAAGAAACTTCCTGTATGTATCCTTCTCTGCGGCCTTGTTTACTCGGACAATTAGATTGTTTTGATGTACACGCAAACTGACGCTTGGCTCAGGGGATTGAGAGGCTCGAAAAAGCTCATGTTCTGCACGTCGTAGTCATACACGAGGTAATGCGAAGCTGGAGCGATGATGGTGTCTGTCTAGGGTGTTTCATCGAGTCTGAGAGTTGGTGTCAGAATGGCACCGGAACAGTGAATTAGAGGATCGACGAACCTTGGTGAAACCGATGGCGGCGGACTTTTCACGGAAACATTGACGGCAGAGGTCAAGTCCATATTTGCGGATGAGACCAGCCTGGTGGGCACACAGACGGCTGAAGAAGCACACGTAAGGAATTCATCTGTCTCGGAACAAGACCATCAATTGTCGCACCACTGACGAGAGCCCTTTCCGTATTTTCTGGGACGAGAGAACCAAACAGCGTCGTGTGTCATGGTGAGATGATTGGGAGCGGTTGCTGTGGAGGAGCTTATCCAGGATGGCAGTATGAAAGCGTGGAAAAAGCTTATGTCAGACTGTACAGTTTCTCCTTGCGGTGTGATCCTTTCTTTCGGGTGTTTCCACCGGCATGAGTGGGGTCGGCAAAGAGTTTTTGTCGCCGCGGACTCGGCAGAGCACACAGGCACTACTTACAAGTCGCGCTTGCTTTGATTCCGCTGCGGAAACGCCAGGACAAGGCCCTCGGGAGTTGACCTAACGAGCTTACCAAGCAGCGGAGGCGAAAATAAGACTTTAACTGTATTTAGGTCGACGGAGGGCAATTTTCTCTTTGTTTCTGACGACTTACTATGACGGCGAGGATAGCATGTGGGACCTGCAGGTTCGTGTAACCTCATCGCCGTATCTCCACCCGAGTTCACTCGTGCCTGCCTTTGCCTTTTTCCCTTCGCTTAGAGCTCGGAAGGTGGTGAGTTCCCCACGCTTTGCTGATCGCCGTGACCTGGCCGACTTACTTAACCCTCTCGACGTCCAGAAATGCGATTCAGTCGTGCCTCGTTGTGGAAGATGCGTCCGGAACGGCGTACCCGAATGCACCTATGATCAAACGCGAAAGAAGCGACCGGGAAACGCGCTGGCCATGGGTGAAGCGTGCCTCCCCTGCCGGTTGGTGGTTTTTCCCTCCGGATCATGGCAATTTGGCAATGAGCTCTCCAATGCTGATGCCATTTTTTCATCCCTCTTTTTCTACAGTGCGAAAAAGAAGGTTCGACCCTCCTCCAGCTCCGCATTACGGAACGGAACTGAATTGTGAGGACAGAGGTGTGATGCCGGCCGACCGTGTGCTACGTGCCACAGTTCCCGAAGAGAGTGCATCTATGACGAAGATTCTCCCACGAGCTCCGTGTCAGAGGAAACGCCCCCTCTGCGCCCGACGTCCTCCAGCGAATCACTTGTTGTCTTCGGGGACATAGGGGTCTGCACCCGACCCCCAACCCCACGACTCGTTCTACAATCCCCCCCACGGTCATTCGTCTGCTCTAGTGTTCCTCTCCCCCACCCGACCTCCTTAATTTTGATGCCAAAAGTGTCCTCAGAGCGCCTGAAAGTTTCCGACGTTTCTACCAGCGATCTCCACCTCAATTTGTACGAGTTACGCCGTTTCGGGTTCGAGTCTAGGAGACTGATTCACCTTATATTAGCCGGCTAAACGCCCTGCGGCAGTATATGACCATGGGCTTGCGCCTGAGAGGTGACAAACAAGAAGCCATTATGCGCGGCGATCTCTGTGGGACGGTTGTTAATCCCTTTTTCGTCCACCATGCACACGCGCTGGGGATGCATTATTGCGCGACGCTCCCGGATGGGAAAACAGCGGTTATAATGCAAGCAAGATATGGCCAACTGACTTGGGAAACTTTGGCCGACATCTCGAAAGGCCGAGATCGCTTCCTGCTTCTGGAGGTGATGTTCACCATCGCATCCTCATGCGTGCTCCTGAGGTGGCTTGACGTAACTCAAGCGTACCTCCTCAAAGCCATCTGCATCGCCAACGAACGCCATATGTCGTTCGTTCCCAAGGATAGCCCCGCCCCAGTATTCTCGGGAGATGTCCACGAGCACATCGCTCAGCTTTCCCAATTGATATACCTCGAGAATTTCCTATTCCTGACCAGAAATGGTGTCGAACCGAAGGCGACTTCTAGGCTTGAGAAGGAATTCCGAACCGAACTCGAGGTAACAAACCCCCCCCCCGTCGGTCTAGACCTTTTAACATGAGCAACTGAGAACACACAGACATCGTACCCTTTCATTTTCGACACCTGCCCGCTGATCATGCGCACCCGCGGTGTTCTGCTTATCCGGGACGCGATCTTCGTTCTTGGCGTTTACCCGTCACAAAGTAAGCCTCACTTGGTGTGGTTTGAGTTTGAGGATGATCTCAAGGTAATTTAGCCGCGATGCTGAAGGACTGGCGCGCCCTGTGCAGCAAAATGATTGGTCAACTCCAAGCACATACCGATGCGCTGCAACAGCATCTAGAATGGTTCACCTCCATCGGGGATAAGGAATCTTCGGATGTGATCCGGAGTAACTGCATCTCGTGTCTGGCCTATCTGGCCAACCTCTATCTCACTATTGCCCCAACGGATTACCCTACTGCCCCTGCTATGGAATCTTGCTGCGACACTATATTATCAACTCTCGGAAGGCTGACCGAAGGTATGGTGATGGAGGAATACACCTACTTTGATTCGCTACTCGGGGTAAGTAAATCTATCCCCGCTTGTGCGTCTGTCTCACTGTATCAACGCAGATGTGTTGGAAGAGATCCATGGAGGGATTCAAAGCTCGAATATCTGTCCTTCCCGTGGAGGAGACTACCGCCTTGGTACAATGGTGGAAGGTCGTTGCCGATGCATATACATTGTACAAGGAGAAACTTCCTGACTGCGAACCTCCTTTACTTTCCTCCCTGTCCCTACTTGAGGACGGCCGAACGGAGGATTCGAAGTACCCCAACCTCTTATTTCCTCAGGCACGAACAGATGTAGGAATCTGATTTTTCTCTCCCCCGAGGTGTACTTCCGGCGACCATCTAGACATACCAGCAAGGACATTCTCTCATCGGGTTGTGTACTTATACAATCTGGCATGTACATGTATTCTATCGCATTCTCACGCAACCGCTGTCGCTGTCGTCCGTGCCTCGTGTCCCCTGGATCTGTATAGACAAGACCCCGCGCATGCGAATCAAAAGAAGAAACGATAACTCTTACGGCTTTATCGACGTGGAGCCGAACAGGTGGAGGGTGGACGGGTTTGCCGTGTGCCCAGGGCTTGAATTCGGGACGGCTTTCGCGCGGTCGCGGTGCGGTGTACGGGGACCCTTCTAATTTCAAGCTGCTTCTAGCCAATTCGCCACAACACGCTGCGACCTCGCTTGATACGACCCCGGTCCAAGCCCTGTGGCCTCGCAGGATCTAATCTGCGCTTCACAGTTGAACATTTAAAAGTCTCAGCGATGGAGGTGATCTTCACCCGCGTTTCTGGCGCTCCCCGTCCACAATGGCCGAGCTGGTTCTCTGTCTCTTCACGGCGACCTCAAAACTGATACTCGCTTCCTTGGTCGCTTTAGTGTTTAAAGGAGCACTATGGGCTCTAAATTTGTTCGTTTTCGCACCTCTATCCGACCCTCTCCGGCGACTACCAGGCCCGAGAGCAGGTTACTGGGAAAACCATTTCTGGGAACTCATGGAGTGAGCGTCCGATCATTCTTCCCATCTTTCACAATGCTTACGAAGACCACAATCCCAGTCCAAACCAGTCTCCTAAAACCCACGACGTCTGGACGAGGAAGTATGGCAAGACCTGGCGGTTCCATGGTTTCGGCGCTGTAGGTCCTTCTGGTGGGCGTCTACCGCAACGAGGCTGACCGCCTGGAACGAAACAAGTTTGATTTCAGACTTATCACGTTCGATTTCCGTGCTGTTGGCCACGTTTTGAACTCGCCGAACTTTGAGAAACCGTGGCAGACGCAAAGGTTCCTGTCAAGACTGATCGGACAAGGTGTGTTTGCGAAGGAGGGCCAAGAGCATAGATGGCAGGTACGAAACTTGTCACTGTCTCACTGTTGAATGCAGCGTCAATGTTTTAACGTTGGTTTTGTGGTAGAGACGAATCTTGGCACCCGCGTTCAACTCGACGGCGTTAAAGGAGATGTATCCCGTCTTCGTGCAGAAAGCGGAAGGGTTACGTGATCGCTGGGATGGGATCATCGGCCCTTCCTCCTCTTCCATACCATACCCTACCCCTCCATCAACTCCACCGCCTGGTGGAAGGGGAGGTGATACCGCCAGTTTCTCTTCTACAAAAAACCTTTCTGTGGGAACCACCGTAGATGTCTGTGATTGGATAAACAGGGCCACACTGGATGTCATCGGGTTGGCTGGCTTCGGTCATAGCTTCGACTCTTTGACAGATAGAGGTGAAGAGGTTTGCTCTGCATACAGAGAACTGCTGCAGGCGGCGGAAAAGCCACCTGGTTTCAAGGAGCTGTTTGCGCTGTGGTTACCAATGATTGGAGATATTTTGGTAGGGCGGCTCGGAACGACAACTGTTTCATTGAGTGGCTGACTTGTGTGTACCCCAGCCTGATGCTGCGACAAGAGCAATGTGCCAAAACCGAAAGGTGATAAACGATGCCGGTCATCGTATAGTTGCTGCAAAACGCGAAGAAGTCCTCGCGAAGGCCCACCAGATAGATGGTGCCCCAGACAGAGATATACTGAGTCTTTTGAGTAAGATCCACGCCGCTGTTGTTCCTCCGATGTCTCTAACCCAGACCACAGTAAGATCCAATATGTCAGAAGACCCCGCTCGACGGATGTCCAACCAGGAACTCATGGACCAAATCAGCACGCTCTTATTCGCAGGGTCGGACACGACTTCGTTAGCAATTGCTTGGTGTCTTCACCAGCTTTCCCTTAATCCGCGGATCCAAAAACGCCTCAAGGAAGAGCTGCAGTCGCTTCACTCCATCGAGGATATGAGCCTGGTGGACAAACTTCCTTACCTGAATGCCGTCGTCCAGGAGACACTCCGGCTTTGTCCTCCCGCTCACAGTATGATACGAGTGGCGATGAAAGACGATGTGATACCTCTTTCTTACCCTGTCAAGTTGCGAGACGGCACGGTTACGCCAGAGGTTCACATCCGTAAGGGTTCTTACGTGCATATACCCATAGAGGGGTTGAATATGAGCAAGGATATCTGGGGCGAGGATGCTCTAATCTTCGAGTAAGCCATAACCATCGTCACTACACTGTGTCAGATAATGATATTCGCATCCACAGTCCCGACCGTTGGATGTGTCCCAAGAGGCTGCCAACCCGTCACCCAGGTCTGGCTAATGTCATGTCGTTCTCACAAGGTCCGAGTTCATGCATCGGGTGGAGATTTGCTATCTTGGAGATGAAGGTATTCATCTCCATGCTGGCACGGGATTTTACTTTTGAACCCATCGCGGAGATTCGGAGGTTCAACACCGTCGTCACTCGACCATACGTCAAGGACAGGCTCGAAGACGGTGCTCAGCTCCCGATCAGGATTTCGAGATCCCATGATCATCCCTGACGGACTTAGTTATCACGCGTATATCTCGGACTCTGTGTGTTATTACACTCGATGTTGTAACATAGCATGTAGCGAATAGAATCCTCGAACGAGAACTGGGATCCTGAGACGGAGGGAAAGCGATGTAGCAAAAGGATTGAAAACACGGCAGTGAAGATCGAAGGAAATTGATAGAGCACAAGGCGAACTATGGTCTAAATTCTGATACCTTCGACAGCAGCAACGAGATCGTCCAAAAAGTCCGATGCGTTGTCATCCGTGGGGACGCTGGTGTGTGGGTCTGGTCCGCGGAGGGGCGAGTCTGAGGGGCTCGTCAGGTTTAATGTTCATAGCGCTATACAACTCGTACCTCTAGGTTGAGTCGTGGCCATCCTTCCGCTTGAACTGTTCTTGGATTTCTGAGGTGTGCGCGTTGCGAATAACGGAACGAGATTTCCGGTTCTGCAAGCTCCGCACACTGTGGGGGATATCAATAAGTGACCGAGGCAGAAAACGAAATTCGTTGGTTATCTTACGGTATTCGTCAGGATTAATCGACTTGCTGTGTCGACCGTATCTGGAGTGGAACGTGTTAGCCGGGCCCGGGAACGAGGATTAGATTCTTACATCTTAGAGCAGTTGGTACACTCTGTTCGACGTGAGCATACTGTGTCTCCTCATGAAATTAGGGGAGTGCACGCACTCCATTCATATTTGTACGATATTTCGTAGGTATGGCGGGTCTTTGGTGGGGTTAGTGACCATTCCTCGCAAAGACCATGCAGGGGCTACACACCGTGATCTCTACGTCTGGGTATGCTTTCATCACCCGGGACCCCCTGTCGTTGGTGAGAACTGAAGGAAGGGCGAGGCACATTAATTGGATCCCACCACTTCTTAAAAATCTGACCGTGTCCCTCATTCGGCTGCTTGTCGATAACCCATGAAGCCAGATGACACATTTCATGCGATAAGGTATTCCTGATGCGCTCTGCTAAAGCGTTAGGAAGTGGGGCTTCAATGTTTGGGCTCCTGACCTTGGCAAGTTAAGATCTTGGTCGCAAGTTCTATTTGTGAGGATTCATCCCCATGTCGATTCCTATTAACATTCAGTCGACGTTCCGCGTTCAGGGCGGCTGGACTTACTTGTGCCAACGTGCACGACCAGCGGTAGTAAGCAGCCTCGCATTCCAGGCGAGTTTTGTGTCGGAGGGAAGCCCATTTTCGAAGACGGTCTTGTTCAGGTCATCGAAAAATTGTTGTGCATATTCTTCTAGCTTCTTCTGTTCCACAGCTGCCTGCGCCCGTTTTGAGACCCTCCCCGAGCCACGCGGGGGAGTTTGTTGGGTATCAGGGATAGCGGATTGCTTGGGTGTTGCGGTTCGCTTCTTTGGCGCAGTCTCACGGGACGGAGTCTTCGCTACGGGAGGGGTGATCCTGATAGGTTTCTTTCCTGATTTCGGAGGGTCACTTGGACAGAGATCAGACCAGGATAGACTCTCATTCTCTCGTTGAACTTACAACGTAAGAATGGAATCGTCAATGGCATCCTCGAATACTTCGCCGGTGGAGTCTTCACTGTCAGAGTAGAGTGACTGGTATCTTGGCGTAACAACTGGACGTATAGGTGTTTTTGTCTTGTTTTGGACCGGAGTGGCGTGTCGGTCGTTCGATTTATCCAACGTCAGGTCAATGACGTCCGTGGGTGGATCGTTCTGCGCAGCTTCGTCCCCAGACTCTGAGCCCGATTCAATTATCTTTCGTATTGCACGGTGCCTCAGAGGATGGTTTCTAGACTGCGGTCAGGTCTGGAGGTTGTTTTGAGTGAGAATGCGCGCACTTCGCTGGACTTGGCCTGGCAGTGGCGCCCTGGTCGTCGTCTTCGGAGGATGAAATCTCGATGACTGCTGGCGTCTTGGCCGCAGACTCTCTTCTACGCGTCACTTGTAAGTGCAGTAGGCAAGAAGTGGTTGGATATCTCACGTTCTTTCCTCCTCGCTGTCGGACACGATCTCGATGACCACCGGCATGGTCACGGGGACCTGTTGAACTTTGAACTTCCAATCTTGGAGCGGGGCTTGAACGGCATCTTCCGATACACGCGTCTGTGCCACGTTTTCCCTGCTGGTGATTCCGAAAACCCTCTTGATGAGTTCGAGGCAGCGCAAGGTGAAAGTCACCCCGACCACAGAATCGCCGAAGCAGGTCTCTTCCCTGCACGGCATGCCCAGCGGAGCCCGCGGCACAACTTCCTCCATGGACACCGTCAGAATTCAACCGCGCACTCCTAGGCAAGGCGCGCTCGGCACCGAGGAAGTAGAGCTCACTCTTCTCGAGGAGGACGAACAACGCCAGGCTGCTGTCGGCGCCTCAGATGGTGATCCACCCCGGGCAGGTCGACCGAACCGTCCAATGTCCACCAGGGATAAACGGTCGATGGGTCTTCTGTGTGTACTCTGTAAGGTTTCGTGCTGTTATCGTAGGAGTGCCACTCACCCCCCGCTAGATCTGATCCAGGGTGTTCCTGTGAGTTCTAATCCGCCCTGTCCGTGACATAAGGAGTATCGTTGACACTATGGTCGTAGCTTGGTCTTGCCTTAGGTCGGCAAATGCCACATATCATCCGCATTCGATGCTTACGCTGTTTCAAGGCTCTGTACCCTTCCTGCTAAGGGAGCATTTATCGTATTCACAACTGGCTATCTTCTCTCTCGCGAGTTATCCCTACTCTCTCAAGCTCTTCTGGTCACCCATTGTCGATTCAAAATTCCTCCCCTCCATTGGGCGGCGCAAGTCTTGGATTATACCCATGCAGCTAATCATTGGAACAATTATGTTCGCCATGTCATTCCACGCTGAAAAACTCATTCAAAACGTGAGAAGCCAACCCCATTCACAGATAATGGAGTTTTGACCGCACATTCCAGCCCGTGGATAATGTATACCTCCTGTCGGCCGCGTTCACTGGGTTGGTTTTTTTCTCAGCCACGCAGGGTTCGTAGAGTTTCGTATGTGTGGTGACGGCCGTTGACTATGACTTCAGATATCGCAGTAGACGGTATGAGCCTCCATGGCACCGTAAGCTGCAACTAATACGCTCCGTAGGCTGGGCACTCACGCTGCTCTCAGAAGAGAATCTCTCATATGCGTCCACCTGTCAAACCATTGGGTTGACTACCGGCTACTTTGCTTCATTCACTGTCTTCCTGGCTCTGAACAGTGAGGCGTTCGCGTACGTGAGCCGGAACGAATACCGTGCATGCTCTGACGTGTCTTCAGTAATAAGTGGGGGATCCCACGTTTAACGATGGACACATACCTTCGCTTCTGGGGACTGGTTTCTTACTCCGTGACTGCATGGCTATTCTTTGTGAAGGAGGTGTGTTTGGTGGATGCAGTGGAGACTCGACCGCTGAACTTCATCCTATAGGACAAAGAAGACCTTGACGTGAATGAAATGGACGTTAAACGAGTCTACCTCACTATCTGGGACATCTGCAAGTTAAAACGTGAGGACCCGCCTGGTAGTCAGCTAAAACCCCGATTTCACAATCCGATTTTCTAGATGTACAATCACTTCTCGCGGTGCATTTTGTTGCCAAAATCGGGTTCCAGGCGAACGATGCTGTCACTCAACTCAAGATGGTTGAAAAGGGCCTCAAGAAAGAGGACCTCGCTATTATTGTTCTCTTGGATTTTCCCTTCCAGATGATGGGAGGATGGGTCGCCGGGAAGTTTTCCACTGGTGGTAGGGCCCTGCGGCCTTGGTTACTTGCGTTTTGGCCCCGGCTTGGTTTTGCCCTTTCGTCGACTCTGGTTGTTTATTGGTTCCCGTTACCGCCAATGACGAAAGGGTTCCTCGCGTTCCTTGTCACTCACAGCGTTCTCCAAAGTTTCGCAGGGTGATGTTTTCCGTCCCATAGAGCCTTCTTGAAGCTCACGCCACTACCCACAGAACGATTCAGTTCGTCGGCGTATCCGCGTTCCACACCATAGTTTCGGATCCGTTGATTGGAGGAACCTACATGACGGTAGGCGCCCTCTCGATCGGACGGGCATGTAAACTCATCTGGTTAAACAGCTGTTGAATACTTTCAGCAACCTTGGTGGAACGTGGCCCAGGTATTTTGTCCTGAGGGGGGTCGACTATTTCAGTGTCGCAACTTGCAAGCTAAACAATCCTGGTGAAGACATCACCATAAAGGGTATGGAGTGAACTCTTTCCATCTCGACTCCAACTGACTTGCGCTCTAGCCCAGGAGTGTGTTTCAGAACAAGGGAAATCTCTGTGTGAGAGCATGAACGGCCAATGTGTGGTCATACAAGACGGCTACTACTATGTCTCTGTGATTTGTATAGTCCTCGGCGTCTTGGCTTGCGTTCTTTACATCATACCTACAGCCAAACGCCTTGAAGGTGAGCCCCGTTCGCCGGCCAGCGGTTTTGATAGGTCATTGACGCGTCTTTGCAGCATTGCCTGTGACCAAATGGCGGGTAGCCTCTGCACCGTAACCTATGTAGCACAGCAGCATAGATCCCCATCCTATAATTTATCTGGTTATTTGGAAAACCCAAACACCATTATAGCGCTTAACCTAATTGCCTTCCTTAGGAGAGTTGAGTCACGTGATTACTTTAGGGCAAGTCCCAGCTGGGGTTTTGCGGGTGTCCTCGAGAAAACCTGGAAGTTGTGCAACCTCCTCCGATACTACGACAACGATCCTCGCGAATTATTCTCTTGCTCGAACACATTTACCGATACAATGGCGACTACAACCATGCACTTTGGCCCGGAATGGATGCGCAAACAACCCACACCAGCTCCGCGTTCTTCACAGACGGATTTCCACCCCGGAAGCACGACTGCAATCCCAGGCCTGAATCCCACGGCCTCGACACCTCCAATCTCGAGTTATTCTGCCTCGGTCACTTTCGGTACTGTTCGCTCCGAGAAACAGGACGGTATTCGCCCGCTCCGATATTCCAAGGAGGAAATGATTAGAATTTACCGGGAGAGGGCGAAGACGACTCTGGGATCGGAAGTGGAACGTTGGGACGGAATTACCAGAGAAATTGGCGCAGATCCTATCGGGACGAAGGAGATGAGCGATGCAGAGAAGAGGGTCAGTGCGCTTCGCTGTCCGTCCTCATAGAACAGAGTCCACAACTCATTGCGGTTCTCTCATGCCCTCTCCCTCCTGTGAAATACTAGCTTTTCTCTGGGCCACTCAATTCCGAGATGCGGAGGCGACAGTCAACCAGCGACTATCTGACCCCTCTGTCAACTGCCGGACTCGATCGACCGAAACTGAGCCGCGATGCGTCCAGCGGGACGAGCCCTATGCGGGAGAGGTTCGGGTCATTCCTCGGAGCTAGGAGAAGGGATAGCGGAGGTAACAACGATCCCACCCGCACCCGATCGATGCCTCGTCTTACAATGGTTTACCCTAGACCAACTTGCACTCGGAACTCCGAGAAAGCATTCGGTATCTGGCCTTCAACAACCGCTCGCATCGCCCAGAGATACTGTTCCGCCACCTCCGAGAGGGAGGAACGGGTCCGGTTTCGATGGCATCCTGGGTAGTGGGGAGCCGTGGAACATGCGACGGAGGGGTTCTGAAACGAGACCTCGTATTGGTGGATCAGCTGCGCGCGACTCCGGTGGGACCAGTGGGCAGGCAGACGAGATACCGGAGATGAAGTTGAAAGATGAGGTGAACGGAGTACAAGGATCTGATCGGGTAGATAAGCCCGCAATCTTGGACAAGGCACCCATAACCCAATCCTCACCGCAGCGGGATCAGCAGGATGACGGAGCCTTCCAGCGAACCGAGGCAGGTCACGCGCACAGTCAGAATCAGCTAATCGATGATAGCGGTCATCAACATCTTTTGAACGTCCCATCGGCAACCATGACCTCCACCGGACCTACCACCACCACTCAGACCCAGGTTCTCGATGTTACAGGAACGACGGACCTTGCGGCCATCGAATGGTCCTACTTGGACACCCAGAGAATTGTACAAGGTACGTAGCTGCGATCCCTCAGAGGGCTTGGCTTCTGAATCGGCGCAGGTCCATTCCGTGCGGATGTTATGCAAAGTTGGTACGACCAGGGCTACTTTACCCCGGATCTCCTAATGAAGAGGACCCAAATCGATGCCGAATGGATTTCTGTAGGGGAGCTCATTCACCGAGCGGCTGGACCCAAGGTGTTCCTTTCACCCATCGCGGTGCTTGTCCCGCCCGGTCCGCCTGGGTTGACAAGGCGCCTCGAGAACCCGGGCGACCCACTATCACACCAACGCGACCCGAGCCCGTTCGGTGCCCCTCACCAACCAACGCCAATACGCTCTCTGCGTACTTCAACGCTTGATTCTTACATCAACGGCAATAGCCAGTCGGCATCTCCTTCATCCTCTGCCGGTCCAACCAGTCATATATATGGAAACCCCGAACCCTCTTTTAATACCATTGGTGCGAACAGACGCCCCTACGTCGACCCTTCTACCGACGGCCTCGGCCGCTCTCCCTACCCCAACGCCACCCCCGCTTACGGCTTCAACGGTAAGTTTTCGCTTTCCGTCAGTGGAATACTATAATCATTCCTCCAAGATGTTCACCGCGAAAGTGTTCCTGGGCATCACCTACAATCGTCAGTCGCAAATCAGTTACCTCACCCGCTCTCCGCCTGATCTATCTAGCAGCGGTCCCTGTCCACACCAACCCGAACTCAGCTTTTCCACCAGCACCGCCGTTGGTCAAAGCCCCTTTTTACCTGTAACCCCTCCGGTACAACTCAACCAAAATCACACGAACATCGTGCAACCTGCATCTCCGCCGGCGCCCCATTTACCCGCGCACAACTACACTCCCTCCGCCTCACCCTGGGGGACACCCGATTTGTCTTTGAAACGCCCTGGGGTGTTTGATCCCACGTATCAAACACCCCGGCATCTCAACACCCCTGCGCAACCTCAACAGCCCTCTCCATGGGAACGTAGTGTTAGAATTCCATGGTCCACACTCCCTTCGGAACATTCTCCAGACGGCTGGCCAACTGGGGACGGCACTAGCAGTTTAACTGTGAGCAACCTCGAACAACACAATCAGCAACAACTCCGTCCGGAACCAACACTCCCTGTATTGCCGGAGGCCGTTTCTGTTACAACACAACCAAACCTCCATACGCCTGGAGTTCTGCAACGAGACGTGCTTGTGGTACAACCGCCGACCGACATCCCACCGGTCACGCAGGAGGAAGCTCTTGGACCTTCGGTCACCAAACTCCGCAAGAAATCTGTGTCTCCCGCAAAGGCCACGGTTTCCCAGCCACAGCCACAACCACAGAATCAGCAGCAACCACAGTCCTCACCTCCCAATAAGCCCCAGGTGATCCCTCCGGTCCCTGTTCATCCCCCACCTGTCAAGACTGTTTGGTCCAAGGACGACGATGGGAAGAAGCCTTCTGGTGTTTCGGTTGGCTTCCGCGAAATTCAAGAAGCCGAAGCCAAACAGTCCGAAGTGCGCAAGGCTGCTCTTGAACGTGAGCGTGCAGCTGCCGCAGCCCGAAATACCAGCACGCCCACAGAAGATTCACCGGTCCCGACAACCACTTCCTGGGGTCTTCCAACTTCCCAAGTCCAGGCTGGTCGCAAGGAACCTATCTCTACCGGGTCTCCAACTCCCGCTGTTCCAGTGTGGACCAATGTGGTAAAACCTCCGGCTACAAAGAAGACCATGAAGGAGATCCAAGAAGAGGAGCGACGTAAGAAGGCCGAGCAACAACAGGTCCAGGAGAAGGAGACCACCAACGCTGCTGCGCGGAGATCCCACGTAGAAGCCGTGGCCAAGGTATTTGTCTTTGCGCTTGATCATCTGGTTCCAACGCTCACTCATAGACCCCAAGACACCCACAGTTGCTCCTAGTCCTGCCTGGACGACCGTTGGTGCCAATGGAAAGACTTCCGTCACCACTCAACACGTCCGACCCACAGTGGCGGTTTCTTCTCCTCCTCCCACTCCCTCCTTGGTTACAAGACCCCCAACGAATGGAGCTAGCCCGTCCCCTCGTTCGCCTGCTCCCGCCAAGATCGTTACCTCTACTGTCAAGAACGAGGATGCTGCGGCGAACCCTTCACTTGATTTTCTCAAATGGCTCACTGACTCGCTCAAGGGGTTGAATCAGAGTGTGAACCGTACGTAACCGGCACCCGATGCCCCTACAGTGGTATTAATGTCCCTCCTTTTCTAGTCGAGGATATCACGTCTATGCTTCTGTCCTTCCCTTTGGATCCGGATCCGACCACCGTGGAGATCATCTCAGACCTGATCTACGCCAACAGCACGACGCTAGATGGCCGTAGGTTCGCCGCTGAATTTGTGAGCAAACGAAAGACAGACGCGACTGCCAAGCCGAAAGGTAATGGATCCCCCAACATTCCCGGGAAAGCTCAATCTATCGCCGAGGTTGTGAAGACCCAACCAAAGCCTGCGCAGAGTGAATGGGGATTCAAAGTCGTAAACAAGAAGAAGAAGGGAGGGCGTTCATGAGAAATATGCTAGCATAATAGTTTTGTGGTTGTTAATCTACTGTGTGCTGTTGCTACTGTAATCCCTCCTCTTCGAAAGATCGACTTTGGCGAGGTCACCAGAGAAACAATCGCGGAAACGAGTCGTCGTGAGAATTTCGATCACAAAAGATTGTTAGAACGCGGTCTACCGACCTCACCGGCCCCATTGGATATGGAAGCATTCCATCTGCTTTCTCGTGGAGGTGTAAAGTTTGACAAGCAGAAGTACCGGGACGATGTCAGGCTATTCGTTGTGAGTATCGTCATCTCCATCTCACAGCAATCTAATTGTTCACGCTCCTAAGTAGGGGTCGGGTACCCCCAACAAAGATGCACCTTCCGCGCAGAAAACGAAGAACGACCACCTACCGCCCGAGTTGGATTTTTTCAAGTATACCCAAGATGCAGGACAGAAGAGGAAGCCTCAGTTGGACGAGTTTGGTGGTCGGAAGAAGCGAAGGAAGCAGGATAGTGATTCTGAGGTCGGGGAGGATCAGAGCGACCCCGGTTCTATTGTAGGGGTGGAAGAACAACCGGTTACACAGCGGAATCAAGTCAAGACGAAGGGTTCGAATGTGCCCCCTCATTTCGAAACATTTGAAGAACTTCGAACACGGTATTCGCTCCCATCTCACACCTCTTCCAACTTGGAGAAGTATGGATACTCGAGACCGACGAGCATCCAGTCATATGCGATTCCCATTCTTCTCGAGGTAAGCTAGTGCAACTTCTTCGGCTGTTACACCGGGGTTCTTACCTATGTAGAACCGAGATTTAGCTGCTATTTCGCCAACGGGTACAGGAAAGACTCTCTCGTACCTTCTCCCCACAATGATTGCTCTCAGCTCTCCAAACTCAAAAGGGGACAAAGGTTTCGGTTTTGGAGCTCGTGCCATCATACTCGCACCTACTCGTGAATTGGCGCATCAGATTCATAACGAGTGCTTGAAGCTGGCTGAGGGTCGGAAGTGGAGGATAATACTGTTCAGCAAGGCCACCGCCTCTACTCTGGCTGATAAGAACGTGAGGGATAAAGTGGGTGAGTTTCTCTCGACGTCTTTCGCATATCCTCTTTCTCAATGGTCACGGCGGTGTAGATATCGTCATCAGCACTCCGTTACGGCTCGTTACCTCACTTCAGCAGGGTCACCTGGACTTGAGCAAGTAAGTGTTCACTGCCCCGCGCTCCGAGACAGGGCTCTGATCTGGCTTTAACAGCGTGCGGCATCTAATCCTTGATGAGGCGGATCGAATGCTAGACTCCGAGTTTTTGGATCAGATTGAAGAGATCTTTGCGGCGTGCTCGCATCCAAATGTTCAAAAGGCTGTCTTTAGCGCTACGTTGCCGGCGAATGCGGAGAAGGTGGCTTTTGACGTCCTCCGTGACCCGATTCGGGTTGTTGTCGGATTAAAGTACGATCTTGATCCTCCGTCATCCGGACGCGCCGTTGCTCACTATCCTCGATAGGGATACGCCTTTGCCATCGATTGCTCAATCGCTGACATACGTGGCTGACGACTCTTCCAAACTGCCCACACTCCTCACCCACCTATCCCAGCCTTACAAGCCACCTGTGTTAGTCTTCACATCAACTCAACCCAGGGCTTCGTCTCTGGCGGAGGAACTGGTGATCAACGGAGTTCCGAACGTAGATTGCCTTCATGCGGGTATGACGAAAAAGGAACGGGAAGATGCGATCGGAAGGATGCGGCGGGGCGAAAGTTGGGTTATGATAAGCACAGAAGTGATGGCTCGGGGTATGGATTTCAAGGGAGTCATGGAGGTCATCAACTACGACTTCCCGCAGAGCGTGCAGAGTTATATTCATCGAATAGGTATGTGGTGGTCGATTGTTTGTGCATTTCCGCTGAGTTTGCATTCAGGTCGCACTGGACGTGCGGGTAGGGAGGGAAAAGCTGTTACGTACTTTACGAATGACGATGCGCCGTTCCTGAAACCGTGAGTGTATCGGTTGGGAAACTTTGGCCACCCATCCACTGACTCCCCCCCAGCATCGCGAACGTGCTGCTGCAATCGGGATCACCCGTGCCGGAATGGGTGGCGAAGCTTCCTAAACCATCGAAAATGAAGCGAAGACAAATGGGTCGAGTCAAACGATCGGATGCGGTTAACCAGGCCAGATCCATCGGACGCAATCAGGCTTTAAAGAAGCGGTGAGTAGTCTCAAACGTGCCGAGAGCCGAAATTAACTGAGCCACTGGGTGTCTGCATCGGTGTCCAGGGATATGATTGCTGGCTCCAAGCGCAGGAAGGCAAGGGGGGAGAGGAAAATGACGGTGGAGACAGAGAGTTGAGCAGATACTTTCCTTTGTTCCTCTTCTGGGTATATCGTTGGGTACGGATGAACTGACCGGGAATAAGTGCGTGACCGATTTGGGAGTGGCGTAAAGGCTGGATGCTGAGTGACAAGGGAGGCGGTGATCTGCCCCGACGCGGTTGTCACCTCGAATCTCGGAACAGATGACCATTATCTTGAGTCCTATCTGCGCTCATTGAGCCACTCGACATCTGTGTGCTCCCTGGAAATGAAGGCCTGGCCATCTGAATCATGACGTGAGGTTGAGGATAGGAGGGCTGTCTGAGCCACAGGTTCCAGCCTTTGTGGTCAGATTACAGCATCCCGGCGTCCGAGACATCGCGACAGGTACCACTTGGTGTCCGACGGCGTCTGGCCGCCCCGCTAACGGAACAAAGTGCACACATTGAAAAACGCACATCGCCAAAGCACAAAGGGAGCGACGCGTTATCGAACCCATATCTCTTGATTTCTGGTTCCGCGGAAGCAAAAAAGCTTCAATGGAAATATTTACCACAACGAATTGGAAATTTTCTGGGGCGCGTGGGTGAATCTTCGAGGGGGAAGGAAGCTGATGCACGAGTTGATGCAAAGAAATGCGGCAAGAGCGTCTATGAATGTGACATTTGAGTGAACTGTACACTCTGCGGATCCAGAATCCTGTGTGTGGTATAAAAGACTAGAGGTGGTAGAATGGCCGCCATCCACTTGTCTTGACACTCTCATATCTCCCTCTTCGTCTCCCCACCCCGCCCTCCTCCTTTATCCCCTTTGAGCCCATCCTCCGGGGCGAGATCACTTTTGCGCCACACAGATGCCAATCGTACGAAGATCGAGGAGACTCTCCAACCAAACCATACCTGATCGTGCGTTCCATCCCGGTCCTGGATGAGAGGAACTATCAAAGCTGACCACTGTTCGATTTGGCGATCATAGCTTTGGATCAGTGCGTTCCGGGTGGCTTCGATTACCTCGATATCCCCTACCCCGCCACTGAGCCACTCCCCGAATATCCCGTCGCCACAACCGCCACCTACGACCAACCTCTCCCGTCGCAAACCATCGAGTATCTGTCCGCGTTTGCCGATCAGCGCGAGCTTACCCCGCCTGATCTCCATTCCCAATGCCGCCGGCGCAAGGGCAAGAATGGAAACGCGCCTCGTCCTCCGAACGCCTTCATGCTCTTTCGGTCAGACTTTTGGAAGTTTAACAAGGAAAGGATACCGGAGCGAGACCATCGTCAGATCAGCCGTATCGCCGCGCATTGCTGGAACGCCCTCGCCGAACCTAGGAAGGTCCCATATCAGGAACAGGCTAGGAAGCTCAAGGACGAGCATGCTCAATTGTACCCCCAGCACAAGTATAATCTTTCGGCGAAGGAGAGGGTGAAGGAGAGGGCCCCGAAGAAGGTGAAGAAAGAGGAGAGTGATAACGACAAGCTGTGTGGCGTTATTGCTGCCCGGGTGGCCCAAGATGTCAGATCTTCCAAGTCGCCGAAAACGTCTGGATCCCGCGAGGGCGGTTTGCTTGATCAGGTTGTCGAACAAAAGGCCACCATGAAGCGACCCCGTTCGTCTTCCGCTGTCGCCGTTGTGGAGAGGGCTTCCAAAAACGAGTCCCGGCCCTCCCAACCCCCTGCCAAGAAACGCAAGAAGAATCTCAGCAAGCCCTCGATCGCTGCTATCCCGGTGTCAGAGGTACAGACGGGTCCGCCTCATTTGTCCATCCCGCTGTTCGTCCCGACCAACGAGATTCCGGTCTTGGCCCTTCCCCCTTCTCGCGACTCCCCTGCGGTCAATGTGGAACCGGTTTTAGGGGTCGTCGTGAAAATTATTGCCGCCGTCGTGAGTTTGGAAATTTTTTCACCTCGAGTCCCCACAAACTGACCGCTTGCTATCCAGGGAGAGGGGCCTACCTTATCGTCACCGAAGGTGGAGTCTTCCGAGTTTGAAGTTCCAGAACTGCCGGCGTCGGTCTCGCCGCGGTTCCCTCACTTCGACTACGAGTCTCCAGTGGAGTATCAACCCGCCGGTACGGTCGTCGATAAGGGTTTGCAAATTTCCGAGCACTACGGATTGTCGGGGCCCACTGAGGGATTGGACTTCAGCGCCTTTAACCACCTCGGTGATGCATCAGCTGTGGGATCATTGGATGAGCAGTTCGGCGAGGTCGCCCAATGGCTCCGCGACCCTTACTACCAGTGAAAAATTCAATACGCCGCGGACGGTCGAGTTTGTATTGTCGTCCCGCTCGCGCGACTGCTTGCACCTGTATCTATATGTAATGTGTAAAATCGAGAATATAGGGTTTTGTTCGGACTCACCTGTTCGAAGCTTTGCTTGGTCGGAGATGGCCGAAGTGTTTCTATAAGGCGGATCAGTCGGGGAACGGAGGCACACGGAAAGCGACGATGCGCGGCGCGGTTGTCGGGCCTAGTACGGGGCGCAGAGGTGTGATATGTAAGCTGTTACTGACGAGATGGGGGGATCACTGGGGTCAAATCAAACACTTGATTTGACGTCCAGACTGAGTGGGTGAGGCGTCACTGTGTCCTTACAAACGAGTCTAGACGAATATCCAGAGCCTTTTAAGGGAACTGTCAGGACCCTAGGGCCCTATCCATTGCGTCGGGCTGTGGATATTGTCTGCCGCGACGCTACGATGACTACGTTTCTCTCGAAAGCTGGCAAACCTTCCGAATTACCGGGGTCGGGAAGGACTGCAACCCCCCACGTGCCGGTGTAACCCCGACGCTTGATCATTCTGTTTCATTGGTGTCCGCTACGCAGAGGGTTGCTCAGATATTGGAAGTTTAAGCATAGAGGCGGCACCAGCAACCGGTGGAGGTGAGATTGCAGTCCTTCCAGACCCTAAAAGGTTGGACGGTTGTCTGGTTCCCGAGCGATTCTCGATGTGCGGTTTGGAGACGGTATCCATGACGGACGTACGGACAGTCACCCACTCAGCCACTCACTGTTAGTAAGGGGCTGGTTGGTAATTCGAGCGTTTCTCGCGGAACAGTACTGTTCCCACCCCTCTCCACGTTGTGTGCGTGGTCCTTTGAATCGCATTCGCATGCGGAAGAAGTTGGATATAAAAACGGCTCGAGCTGGATACTTCAACTATCGCATCCCCGCTTCTCCTCACCCCGAGTAGAACATGTCTTCCACCTTCGCCATCGTCGGTACTGGCTCTCTCGGTGTCTTCGTTATCAACGAATTCCTCACCTACAAGGCCTCCGGTTCAATCACCACCCTCAAGATCATCTCCCGCTCTGTGAGTCTATCCGTCCGTCCTTTGGCCCCGATCGAACCTCACACCCTTTCCCGCCAAACTGATTATTATTATTGTTATTGTTCGCTCAACAGGAAACCATCGAGTCTACTAATCCTGAATGGTTCGCCAAGGGTGCTGAGCTTGTTAAGGCTGACTACGCCAACGAGGCCAGCATTACCGCTGCCCTCAGGGGTGTCGATGTCGTGATCAGCACTATTAGTATTGGGGCCGTCGACCCGCAGGAAGTCCTCGGAAAGGCCGCAAAGGCTGCCGGTGTCAAACTCTTCGTGCCATCCGAGTACGGTGGAGACACCGAGGGCGCCACCAACGGTCCTTTCTTGACCAAGCAGAAATTTGCCGAGTTCTTGGAGGAGATCGACCTCCCATATGTCAGGATCTTCACTGGTCTTTGGATTGATTACTGCCTCACCCCGTAAGCCACACACACTCCGCATCCAACAAATTTGGGTTACTCACCAAACAACTCGTAGGCCCTTCGGCTGGCAATTCGCCGAGGGCAAGGTTACATTCGGCGGCTCCGGTGATTCGAACCTGACCCTCACCCACCGCACCGATGTTGCCCGCTACATCGCCTATGTCCTCACTCGTGTTTCCCCCTCCGACTTGGCTTATAAGGTCCTCCGTATCCAGGGTGAACGCACCGTACGCCCATCTGCACCTACCCACTCGAGCTGTTTGCTCACCCGTAACTCTCTAGACTTTCAACAAGATCGTCACTGGCTACGAGGCCAAAACCGGCAAAAAGTTGGAGGTTACCAGGACCCCCAGGGAGGTGCTGGCCGAGGAAGCTAGCAAGGGTGACCTCATTGCCTTCCTCTACTACGAGTGGGATCTCCACGGTGGCACGGTTGGATCCCCCCTGTCCAACGACCTCTATCCCGACTGGAACCCCAAGTCGGTCGTTGATGCCGTCGCATGATTATTTGCATACATCAGGTTAACAATGTATTTGGTACACTTTTGGTATTCTGGATAGGCATTTACGTTTAGCATACGGTTGCGTGACGCCTACGAGGGTAGAACGATCGCGACAAGTTATGGATCTACCGACGCACTACGGATACGTGCTGGTATATCCGCCAACCCTCTTCGTGAGAGCCACCCTTCTGGTTTTCTTCACTTCATCAACCGAGCTTCCAAAGTACCTGGGGCCACTGAGACTCCACTCGATATACCCTCTCACGCAGGCTGCAATTCCCTTGATGTATCCGGAAACGGCAGCGTCGACCTCTGGCCCCCAACTGGGCAACCGTTCCTCCCACATATTGAATTCCTCGGCGTAGTTGACGAAGAAGTCTCCAGCAATATCCATGGCCGCCTGCAGATCGACCCCTCGTTCCTTCTGGATGACGGTGATGAGGTTGTTGGCCGAGTGACCCCCGGCTTGTTCCTTGTTGTAACTGTAGATATCCTGCAAAGTGAAATTCGTCAGATTCTTGGATATAAAAAAAGGCGGGACGTTCAGGAAAACTTGGGACTTGCGTTTGCGGTGAAAAGCATATCACCGGCAATCTTGGTGAGATTGCACAACGCTGGGTGATCAAAGACTTCCGGCTGGTGGTTGATCGAAAGAATGCATTCGATCACGGCGTATGCGGGGTAAACGCCACTGTTACCCCTTCGAAGCTCCAGGTAATCGCTGAGACCAAGGATCGTGCCTTGTTCCCGGTTTTCCGCTTCGCGCACGGTAGCGTCGAGGTAGTGGTCGAATGTGTCGATGAAACGTTGTCGAGCCGTGGCGCTTCCCGTCGCTAGACGTTCCCCGAACCTGAACGAAACGTCCCACCCTCGCGTTAGCATAATCGGGGTTACATGTGAATTGCAGTTGGACTGACTCTCTGGCCATCCTAGCGAAAGGGGTTCCGTCGTCCCAGGTGGGGTCTCTCAGCGCGTTCATGAAGGAATCCGCCATCCGACGAGCACCCTTCCCACCCTCGTCATCGCTGTAATCGTCCAGGATGAAAGTGGTGTTCAAATAATCGCACCAGGTCCTGTACCCCTCCCGGTCAGCA
>Ga0307517_10003940_pt1 | contig 22984 bp, 23 predicted proteins | sample 23_EM_MG_FD_194515 | JGI IMG/M metagenome (GOLD analysis project Ga0307517, IMG submission 194515) | Populus trichocarpa ectomycorrhiza microbial communities from riparian zone in the Pacific Northwest, United States - 23_EM | ecosystem: Host-associated > Plants > Roots > Unclassified | place...
TGTTTAACTACGGAAGAATATAACAGCAAACCTTAGTTAACATGATAAGTATTTTTCAAAGCAAGTAGTCAATGAAGCAATAACCAGGTTTGGGCGACCAGGAAGTATAATGAATTAGTAGCAATATAGTATAACAATAACTTATAAAATGAATTAAGACATGTAATTGGGGGCTTAATTATTACCAATGCCTGGACAAACCTACTTCGTTGATGGATGAAACCGGTGGTCCAGGGTATAATTCCCTGACTGGCCAGCCTTCAAACTCCAGTGGAGAGCAACCCGAACATGGAGAGTAGAATTTTCGTGGTACCCTCTTCAGCGTTGACATCTCCGATATACCCTACACTCCCCACCTTCTTCCCACTTCCTGTTCTCACTTGAACCACAGGGGACTCACCCTTCGACACGTTTGCACCAGAATACAAGCCATCCCGTGGGTTGAAGGAGTTAATATGCACCGCTTTCATCGAAATTTCACCAGGCAGGTACTGCCCGTATTTAGCCGCCACCGAATGCCCCGAATTGAGAACTACCCGATCACGGAAGTAGGACCCAGGTTTCCAGGGCAGACCAAACGCATTGAACAACGCAGTAAATTCAGGTGGTCGTGCGGTGCTTGGAAAGAGACCACCGATAATAACGGTACCATTGGTGGAATATTCAACCACTTTCTTGAGAGCAGAAGCGTTTGCCTGTTGGACGATCCCTTCGTCTGCAATATAGACCCCGCACAGTTTTGGAGAGGAAAGTTGCACAAGTACATCTGCGGAAGTGAGAGCGACCTTAATTTCGGCGTACTGTTGGAGTGTTGAGAGCTGATCGGCATGAACACGTTGGAAGAGATCGAAGTTGGCTAGAGCGACGACGACGATGCACTCTTTTTCCGTCGAGAGTGATCCGGCAAGGGACTGTTCCTTTGATGATTCAACTTCCTTCTTTCCCCCATCTCCGTCAGGACCGCCCCGATCCTGCAAAGTTATACTGATCTGATCCAACAAACCGAGCATTGCTAGCACTGTGTTCGTCGACTTTTCTTCGCCATTCACGTCTCCAATAAATCCGAAACAACCTTGGCCCACTTTTGCATGAGTAGCAGGGGCTTCGTCCTCCTCCTCAATCTTCGTGGGTGCGAATACAAGGGACTGTAGATAGGAATTCTCGGTGGGCTTGTAAACGGCGTGTTCTGGAAGGATCTGGCTCGCGTGCAAGGATTTCATAGAGTAGGAGGCAAAAAGAGAAGGATTCTGTTTCACAATGTCATTGTTTGAATTCAGGGAGAAGGTCGTTCGGTGATACGATCCAAAGGTCCAAGTGAGACCCCATGCCCTGGTGAAATCCTCAAACTGGTTCGCGCTGACGTGATTGCTGAATTGGCCGCCAGCGACAACAGTCCCACCGTTCTTAGTGTATGCAACGAGTTTTGTAACAAGGACTCTGTGCTTTGGTCTTGTAGCCCCAGCGTCAGTCAAATACACAGCTACGAGATTGGGTGAGTTGAGGTCTTGCAAGGCTTGTTGGACTGTCGATGCTTTAGAGACCTTAATCCTGTCTTTAAGGGCAGTCAAGAAATGTGCGTGGATTGAGGTGAAGAAGTCCTCCTCGAGGGAAATGAGTAAGACAAATTTCTCAGTCGGCATGGGGTTAAGGGAAGATTCTTCACCATTCCTGACAGCACGGTGTTTAAAGAAAAGTTCCTCGACTACGTCCAAGCGCTTTGGCCTTGCCGCAAATTTTTTTGCCTTAGGATGTGCACGTAATATCGCAGCACAATCATCTGCGAGTACTCCGTTGTCGAGAAGGGGTTGCAACCTGATTGCACTTGCAACTTGTTCTGGATAGTTCCACCATCCACTTTCTGGAAGATGCGTGCGGTCATGAGAGTAAACGCATTTCTGCGCACCATGGGTACAATTACTGAGAAGATAATGTGTGCAGACGTTCCTCCCCCTGAGCAAGAAATGAGCATTAACTGATGGTTAAGTGCTGAAGACCTACAACTCGTCCCGAACACTCCTTTCATCAGGTGCATGAGAATACTCGCATGTTATCCCTCGATTGCATCCACCGTGGTTGTAAAAACGGCACGGTATGTTCTTCATCCCAATGTGTCTGCAATCAGGTGTATCTGAATCCGAATAAGAAGCCCAAGGACTTTCACTATATCCCGGATATCCGTCATCTTCATCGCTTGGCTGGTGACTACCAAGCTCGGCTTGGACGATCGCAAGCTGCTCCTCGACTTGTTGAAGGTGCGGATCGCAATTAAGAATAGTCTCAAAGTCTGTCAAGTATGATATTGGGTGTCAATGGAGGAAGCGGCAAAGCTCACCCTTTTCAGCAGCCTCGAAAGCGTCGGTTTCTTTCCTTGCTAGGCCCCTTCGGAATCGAGCTTTGAGGTAATGAGGTTCGTATTCAAGAGCTACAGTGGCAGTCCACTCCACTTCATCGTACCTTTACCATCTTTAGATGCAAAAAAAGAGGTCATGGACTTATACTTACGCTTCTAGTTTAAAATAAGCAGCCGCCAAGTTCGACATAAGGATGGGTTTGGGACCATGAACTTCCACAGCACGGTAGTAAAGGTCGGCAGCTTCCAAGTAATCCCCCTTCACAAAAAATTCATTGCCCTTTATGGAGTCCTCAGAACGTTGTTTTTACCAGGGGGAGGAGTCCGAGACTTACCTTGAGCTTCAAAGTTTCCGCCTCTTCGGCTCGCTTCGCCTTGCTGGCCTTGCGCTGCGCTCGACGCGTTGCAACCGCCTGAGCTTGGCTTTCGGCGCTATTAGACTGTTCAACTGCTAGACCTGAGTATTCCATGGCAAGGGGAAAACGAAAACCAAGTCTGAGCGGTCACGCCATTGGCACTCTGCCAGTAAACATTACGTAATTTATCCCTGTTAAACAAACGCTTCCAAATAATATGCACCTTGATTATGACCTACAACTGACATGAATAGTGCAAAGGACTTGGATTCTACTCTCCAAAGTCTCCTTATCCATTTCGGGAGTCGTGGCGATGTAAAAGGTGTGTCTTTATTACGGGAAAACCATGGGATGTAACGAATCTTATCAAGGATTTGGAAAGGCTTGGAGGTGTTAAAACGCGTGCGAAGACAAAGCTGGAAAATATCCGAATGATCACTGATCGCCATATTGGTGTGCTTTGATTTAATTGACTGTTCATCCTTAGCTCGTGTCTCTAACGATTGCAAGTCAAGGAGGCTTTTGGGGTTCTAATTCCTGCATGGCTATAACTCTCGAATCATGGAGTGTTCATTACTGGGCAACCCTTCAATATCCTTGCCTGCAGTACATGTGACACTCTCCAGTTTCTTGACGCCGCACGAATGCCTCACTCACGTTCGTTATGTTGCTGTCATCCAAGAGACGTTGGACTGCAGGCTCTCCATATCCCAACTGATCGTTCTGGCGAAGACAGCGACTTCTTCGGTGGTCCGAGACGACCAATATCATGACCGGAGTTCTAGAAGTGCGCGTCCATGCTGTTTCTTCGTGTTTGAAATTTCGGTTCACGATTTACGATTTAATATCAACGCAGATCCCCCCTGGTTGTCCTGACTAAGGGCGAGATGCCTCATGTCTTCGGCATGAGCAAGCGACTCTCTCCGTTATTCCAAAGGAAAAGTTTCAAGCAGAGCATCGATCTATTCACTCACTGCTGTCCGCTCCAAAATGCCTCCAGACATCCGACATCCATCTTTCCCTGGAAAATGCTAACTTGATCAAGGGGCTGGAATCTAAGGATCACCACTATGACGAAATTGATGTTGGTTCGTGGCCACCGGACTCTGATCATGACGCGTCTGTCCGTCCTACCATGTGCCGCCAAACAAAACCTCTGGACGTTTGATTGCTCAGATTACAGGGTTCAAGCGCTTCGCGGCCATTCTAACGGCCATTGATAAATGCAACATTCGGACATGCAATGCCACTAGACGCTGGGATAAGGAACATAATTATCGATCTGACAGGACTCTAAGAAGGGGTTCTCCAAGTCGCCCTGTTATTTCACTGGTGGATGCCAGAAAAAGTGATGGTACGTACTCTTGACAATACTATCACACTGTTCCTGAGAGGGTTGACAGATAACCCTCGAATGGAAATGTCGACACAGTTCCTCTTATTCTTGTATTTTTCCAGACAGCTGTTTCTGTATGAATCAATACATAGGTATCGTTTCAAGCAGTCTCTGAATCTCGGATCTTTAGCCGCAATGATCCGAGTTCCCGTGAAGGTTAGACATGTTGTAACGCTTGTGGATGGTCCACTTGAATGTCTTTTCTATCTAGATAACGACGAGAAATTGATCAAGGGTTCCCACATCCATTTCACCAACTATACGCTAAATATCTTATCATCTAATATTTTCGGATTATCATCCTTCTGGCTTAGAGAAGAATTCTGGCTATTTCTCAGCACTGGGTGCTTCCTGCTTTCCGAGAACCTAACCTACCAGTTTCTGGTCTCAGTCTTGATTACAACCCTAGTGCAATTTCGGCTTCTTGACCTTGGATATTGCCACAGGCTGAGGCTGTTACAGTTATCTTGTCAACCTCTTGCCGATGTTGTTCAACTACGTTTCTCGTGGTGTATATTGAACATCACGGAACCTTTCAAGAGCGGAAATCAGTATCTAACTTCTGATTCATTTGTGGTCTTGTCATATTGTGCGTTTTTGCATGCGCAACCCTGATCAAAAGTCACACGCATGTCTTACAACAGAACTCCAGACGACGACGTTTCCAGCCACTTGAGCCGAGCGCAGCCCAATTTTTTCCACTGACAAACCTTGACAAACTCGTTCATGTTGAAAACTGCATGTTGGTCCATGCCTCGTGTTTCTTAAAGTTTCTATGGTTTTCGGACCGAAGTTGCTCTCGAAACTGTTACCATCTGTAACATACGTTCGAACGTCCAGCTCCGTTTGGGAAAAAACACTGCGCGGAATCAATGTCAAGCAAGCGTGTTGAACCTTCTGGATTCACCAAGCTTCTCTCCTGGGTCCAGCGTGCTGAATTATTTTCCACGTGAGTGCCTTCATAAAGTTATCCTCGAGTTCCCTTCGCGGCAACACCGGTTATTCCTTTGGGTATTTTAACGGCTAACACAAGCTACGCTTTCTACAATGGATTTTCCTTTCAACGACCTTCCTTTCGAACTCCAACGCGAGATTTTTCTCGCTGCAGCTCATGCCGACCGTGGTCAGAGTGTCCGCCTTGCCCTTGTTGCACGTCGTTTCCACGTTTGGTAAGTATCTTTTTCCATTACGGGTTCTCGTTGCGATGAGCTTGATTAGGCTTCTTCCAAAAATCTACGAAATCATAACATTGGGCTCCATGGACACTAACTTATTTGTTCGCACCATGCAATGTCTTCCCAGGCATTTCTTTGTGGATCATGTCAAGAAGCTTTGTCTTTCGATATCGGTTAACGCAAGACAAGCGGAAAGCATTTTGTCTGTCTGCTCAGGCGTGACGGACCTCGCGTTTTGGGTCGACTACCTTCGCGCCACTCCCAGCCGGTCTCAGGCTATAGTCCCCATCATTTCTACCTTGCCCCTCCGTCGGTTGTCTATTGAACTGGAACATTTCATTTTCCTATTTTCGGAACCTTCAATCAACCATTCCTGGTGTGGTGGGTTGACGCACCTTGACCTCAGATTTTGGAAGCACACGACGTCACCGGTCATACCATACCTCGACCGCTTACCTTCGCTTACCTACTTATCATTGCGACTACAGCACAGTCAAGCGTGCGAGGCGTCCTTGCTTAACATTCTTTCAGCATGCAGGACGCTCAGGATCCTGATCATATACTACGACCAGTCGGAATCGGTAGAAGAATTGGTCTGGTCCACGGACCCAAGAGTGATTTACCTTCCCTACCCACCGAATGTCATCCAGGACTGGGAATCTCAAGCTCGTGAGGAGATGTCATGCGATTGGTTTTGGGCAGAGGAATTAATTGAAAAACACATGGAACGAGAGAGTTTGTGCCCTGTCCCTTCTTTTTAGATCATGTTCTTGGTATTGACAAAACTCCTGCAGGGACTGCTATGGCATCCGCATAAATTATTGCTATTTTAAATTATTGCCGCATTTTGTAATTAAGATTCTAGTATTTATTATTTAACAACAGACACATCAAAGATGTAACGGTCCTAACTTCGGGTTTACAAGTCTTTAGAGTCCTGATCTAAGCGTCCTGCTCAGGATTTGGTACCGAAGACGATGAGGGGAAATGACAAGGGTGTGTACAAGAAGATAGTCAGTAATTAAGTGTGTCAAATGTTGAACTGCGGTCGTTTGTTGGGTGGCAACCCCGATGCAAGTCCAAGCGATATTTTGACTCGGGGGAATTAGAATAACACGAGGCACCACCACAAACAAGGGAAATTGCCTAATCAGTCGTTTGGTCTTAATAATAGACCTTTCCGCCAGTGACTGTGATATCAATGCGATGATATCGGAGTGGTATTCCTTGCGAGGGGACAAGTGATCATAAGCCGAAACATATCTTTGAATTTGAAGATTACAATTGGATTACAATGAAACTTTGTTGTCGATATGATGAAAGGGAAGAGTTGAAACAATATGTTCACAGTTCGGGGTCGTAAGTAACCAGACGAACCATAAACAGAATCTTAGTTTGTACGACCTCCAGGCAGAATCCACTGGCAGGAATTTACAATTTCGGGGAACGGCAATGGGAGTGACTCATTCAGATGGCGATTGGCTTCAGAACTGGAGGATATGTCCCACACTCGTAATCATACAGGGCGAATTAAATGAAAAAAGCGGAAAATGGGTAGTGGGAAGCTAGATATTCCCGTGTACGGGATGGACTAAAGGGGGCAAAGACTTTGAGCAAGGGGTAATGCAGGGAGAGGGACAACTGCAATCGGAGGAGGCACCGAAAACAGTTCTGCGGGTGAAGCTATATTTGACTCCAAAGTCTTCAAATGACACACCCGGATTTGTGCAGACATGACAGAACAAAGCTCAGGCGTCCGGACCGCTGACAGAGAACCGTAACAAATGTTTCGAGAAACCTGTAGGTTAAATGCTTCCGAATACTTACCGGGGATTCTACACGTGGGCCACGCTCCAACAACTCACGCTATGCTCGTGGACGGTCAAAGATATACCTTATTAGCCCCCCTCCAACATTCATTACGGCTCCCCGGGTAAAACATCCATCCAATTGCCAACAACGGTTATGTGACCATCGCAAGGTATCTATCCTCCCAGCCTTCTACCCCAGGGTCGGATTTGAGTAGCCAGCCGATTCTCCGTGAAAATCTCTCGAGATCTCTTCCATTGTAATAATTGTGTCCACCTTTTGGAAATAATTGTGCTTCACCATCCTTTTCTTCGTCCGATTGGGTATAAAATAGTGCCTGCTCGCACTCACTGGCAGGCGTCTTATAGAGTCGACCGCAAACCGTGTACAGTGGCTCTTTGCAGAAGTGACGATATCCAAGGAAGGCTGGGGGCAGGGCAGGAACACCTAGAAGTATGTATTATGCACAGACAAATACTGAAGGAAGGAAAATATATATATACCGTCGTTGAAACCCTTCACGGAGTGTTCTTTAAACGAATCTTCTCCCCACTTCTGCTGGAAGTCGACGACCAAACCGCAAAAGTAATCAACAAGACCTGCATCACCAGTCCTTGGGGCACCGAAAACTGCAACTTTCAACGATACGCCTGGTCTCCAAGTGTCCTTGTCGGCAAGTATGTCCATGCAGAGCAAATAGGACAAGCTTCCGCCCATACTGTGACCCGTTAGAACAAGCTCAACGGCTGAATGTTCCTCGAAGCCGTTTCGAATGCCTTCCAACAATCTGTTTTTAATTCCGTTGTAAAGGTCCCAGAATCCCGAGTGCACCCCACCACGTCCAGAAGGGTGGGCAGTTCTGATTGCACGTACGTCCTGCAATGCATGTCTCAACGATGTGGTTCCGCATATCGAAACTATCAATTGTCGAGTTGAAGGTTGAAAAACGATGTACGCGGGCACATCGACACCATTGTTCGGCAGCGAATCGACTAGGATGCAATCTTGGAAGGCATCGTAGTCTTGTAGAGGGTAGAGTGGTTGCATTAACGTTGCACGGTGTTCAATCAGGGATGAGATTGGGACTGCACTATAGGTTATTTCGGCAAATTGGCCTGATATGAAATAAGCATAATGTATGTTGGGAGATCACATTTGGAAATTCACCAAGCTCGGCAAGCTCTTGACAGAGAGCCTCTGGTACGAGATCGATGCTGGTGAGTGTGTAGTTCGAGTAGGTTGCCACTAGCTTGGATATCCATCTGAAGTTGTTGAGCTTCTCGGCAGCGTACATTCTGCGCTGCTCCTCCGTCAATGAAAGTTGTTTCGACATGGTAGCAGTTCAAAGCTGACAACGACAGTGTCCTCCTTTCAGAAAATCAGCAAACAACCAATATGAGCATTGCAAATTCAAACATCAAACTCAGGACGAATTCATTGCGGAAAGAAAGGCCGACTGTGGGGCACCGATGGTAACGGAAAGACCTTTCCAGCCCAGTGATGTGTGACGTCGCTGGTCAATTGAAGGCTATCCCGTTACTCCTTCTTACTTCAACTTGCAAACCATGAATAGCAAGAGATTGTCGCAGTCCGTGGCAGAGAGCTGGAGAGATGTCTATATACCCAACAGCCCGTCGGACAATGATGTTGAAGAGTGGTTGGGCGCCTGGAAAGCGGTCTTTGCCAGGGGTATACGCATTTCGAATGATATTACATTGCAACACTAATGCTGCCACAGATCTTATTGATTGTCGGATTGTCTACGTAGAGTCTGAGACGAGTGTTGAGGAGGCATGCGACGTGAGTGCACAAAGTCATATATCATCACTTGATTCTTGACGGGGATAACAGCTGCTGCTCACAGAGGATGTGCCGTGTTTAGCTGTGAAATCGCGGAATACGGCCGACAACGATGGCCCCTATCACGGTTTGTTCGATGTAATATTTCACTTCTCAGCTCATCCAATCGCGACTGATATCCTCTTTCCAGTATGCAGATGTGAACGCATTCCTGACATTAGCCGCAACACGACATACGTTACTTGTGGATGATTTACAAAGTCCGAGTCGTGTCAGTGAGATCGTTGCAGCGGCAAAGGCTGGACGTGTTCCCGTGCATCTCGTTAGCAGTTCGTCCATTCTTACCTTTCAATAAGTTATAGCTCTGAAATCCTCCAGATCTATCCGAGAAGAACCCCATAGAGACCTTGCCGCACAATGCATCGTTGGTCTCCGTCCTTGCGATCTTTTCAAGAGGAGCTCACAGAGGTTCGTACTACCCGTTTCCCCTCCTTGTATATCAGTCTAACAACGGTACAGCGCTGATTCGGTCTCCCGATAACCCAGACGAGTTCATCGGCATAGTCTCCGATCGCAGTCTCCTAGCTTGGTTTGATTCTTATGGCCGAGCGACCCCATCTTTCAAGAAATATCTTTCCAATCCTATACAGTCCCTGTCTTTGCCTTCCCTGAATCTGAACGCGGCTGTAATCTCCGCTTCCTCCTCTGCTCCTGTTTTGGACGCGATGAAACTGATGAGTGAGGAAGGAGTCAGCAGCGTTGCGGTGGTAGATGAGTATAGTGGCAACTTGCTAAGTGCTGTCAGCGTTACCGATGTTGGAAAGGTATGTCCCATTTTGTCGATTTCTTGCATTTGTTTGAACACTCTTCCAGATCGTAGTGCCTTCGCAAAGTAACCAGATTCTGACGAACCCTTTGCTCCACTTTATTGCCCAGATCAAGGTGAGCTGTCTTCATTTTCCTTGTGGTTCGTAAGTAACAAGACAAAACCACAATAGCAAACTGATGGTTCTACTGACGGCGCTGATAAATATCCAGGTGATTTCCTCGGATGTCTCACGAATTTCGATTTAACCAATACCGCGAAGTCTATTCTGTTGTCCCTTTTAGCTTGCTGTCGTATACCATTGACAAACTCCTTGCCAGTTCGTCATTACATTTACTACGTTTGCTCCGTTTGGATATCTCACTCCTCCTTAGCCAATGCGCACCGTGTGTTCGTGACCAGAGATTCTCTTCCTACATCACCATGCGGGATGTCGCAGGGAGGAAACCTGACCGGTATCGTCTCAACTGTTGACAGTCAGTAACACTCCAAACAATTTCCTGCAAATGCTAACCTTTTGTTTATTTAGTCTTATCGCTATTTGCTCGGGTAGCAAAAGTGCCCGGGGTAGATCCCACACGGATGCGACGTCATCGCCGAGCATCTTCGGCGTCCTCCCAATCCTCTGACCCGGGTTTTGGTAAACGATCACGGTCGAACAGCAGCGTTTTGCACGGCTCGAGTGTTCTTCCATCCGCGTCGAGCTCTCCTGGTATCTCCTCTGTCTTGGATTCCTCGCGCCCTGGCTCGACAATCCCGCTTTTGGATACAATTTCTTTGCAGAAAATGGAAAATCGGAAAAGCAATAGAGTGGTAAAGGATACCTAGTGGTTATGCTCACTGCTCGATATAACCTATTCATATTCGTGTAATATTCGTTTTTGTACAACAGTGGATTGATCACAAACCAGAAAATCCCTAAGTGGAGAGTCTACCTCCTCTACGCTCCTCCGCAAATTAGAGGGAGGGTTTCACCATCCCATCGCCGACTTTGTAATATACGATCGACGAGTCTGAGGAAGTTATTGCCAAGTAGACAAATCGTTGATTTGCGTCTTGATCAGGAAAGAGAAACTTGAAGGCATCTTGTAACCTAAGGTCCAAATGTAAAACACAAAGAAAATAAAATCAATGAGTTAAAAAAAGACATACCACCCAAACGACAATTCTTCTGAAATAGCGCACGGAATAACGTGTAGTACTTCGCCCTAAACAATGAGGTGTGTATTTCTGACACCTGAAAGCAGAATATGAGTGCTCACGCTATCACCTCGTTTACCCTTGACCGCCCTGCGAGAACATGGTGGAAGGTCAATTACTTCCACATCCTTCCATTGCTGTGCTGTTATATACCGTCAATACGGAACAAAATAAAGCAACTGTGACCCGCACCATAGACAATGTCGTTGTATGTCTGGAAAAGACTTAATGAATCTCGAGATTCAGCCATCCTGTTGTAGTTGGGGCAAAGCTTAGGTCACGGTCTGGGCGGCCCGGAAAGCGCCTATAGATTTTCTCATACCAACCTTATGGATTCGGGATCTTCGATTTGGGATATTTTGTACGCGGAGGTCGCTGTGGGCTCTGCTGTACCCCCATATACCCCCCACGCTGTATCCGTCTCTCTACCAAAATGGCGTGATGTTGTTGGCTACGAGGAAGGCGACAAGAGAGTCTTGGATGCCATGCTAAGTGGATATCCACGGTTTTTCATCCATCTACCAATAAAAAAGGTGACTTAAAATCCATTCCTCTTTCATTTTTCCTCTCAGTGAACCAGGGAAACAGCTTGCATCCATATGCGAACAACGATATGCTCTCGATAACGAACAGTGCATGCTGTTCCCCACAAAGAAGATCGCAGACTACTGCAGGGCTTTCGTTCAGGAAAGGTTAAGCAAGACTGGCGCCAGCGGGAGTGCTAGGCTTGTTCAGTTGCACGTTTGCCCCGATGGTGTCAGGAAGGACGGCAAGGCGGACAACTCGAGTCCTACCGATATCTCTATCGATCTTTCTATTGTTCTTTTCCCAAAAGATGCATTTTCCATCGCAAAAGAGTTCTGGCAACACACGGGGCTGGGAATATCTAGTCGCCTTGCGGAAAAATGTCTTTCCTTACTTTCGGACAGGTCGTCGCCATGTCCGAGCCCCACTACCCAGTCAAGTGGCCACCGCTATGGAATCAAAGGTCACAACAGACACTATTCCGCAAAGTCCTCAAACCCACTTTCCACACAACCAATCCTTTCCCCAAGTACTGAGGAAGGTTTAAACGCAGAACACACCGATTACTTCGAGGAAAGGTACGGCCGAAACCTTCCGGCCATTGCATCCGATGCTGCAAAGAGCGTTCTAAGATCTAGAATTGCGAAAGGGCTTGTTGCCAATCAAGTTCAACCCCGGCCCTCCGTGTCCGCAGATGACGTCTATCTCTATCCCTGTGGAATGGCAGCTATCTGGCACGCTCACCGGCTTCTTCTTGATGTACGCCCACCAGCGAAGAGCGTTTGTTTTAGGTTATTCCACCTTTCTGCCCATATGTCTTCGGCTGACATTACCCACTTAGTTTTCCGTATACCGATACCCTGAAAGTGCTTCAGAAGTGGGGCCCAGGCTGTCATTTCTTGGGTCACGGACTCGATGGTGATATTGATTCGCTGGAACACATTCTCGCAGACGAGCTCGAGCATAACCCAGAAAAACCTCCTCTTCTGGCGCTTGTAACAGAACTTCCATCCAATCCCCTACTTCGTTCTGCCGATCTACCACGTCTTCGTATCTTGGCAGACAAGTACGATTTTCTGATTATCGTCGATGAGACTATCGGAAATTATGTCAACATCGACGTTCTCCCTTACGCTGATATTGTGGTCAGTAGTCTGACCAAAGTTTTCAGCGGTGATTCAAACGTAATGGGTGGGAGGTGGGTATTTTATTACTATCTCGACGAAGCCCCACTGATATTTACTCTCCCAGTTTGGTGTTGAACCCAGCTGGGCGCCATTACACGGTTTTGAAGGACTCCTTGAACAAAAGTTTCGAAGACGTGTATTTCAACGAGGATGCCATATACATGGAGCGCAACTCTCGAGACTTCAAACGTCGCATCCGGGCCATAGACGCGAATGCCGAGGCAGTTTGTGACTTTTTGCGGACTAGGTCAATTGCTGGCGGTTTGCCTACCGCTGTCCTCAAGGAGGTTTTCTACCCCAAATACACAACTCGCGACAAGTATGACGTCTGTCGTAAAACGCAAGTCGATCCCGAAGACGGGAGGGTAGGAGGATTCGGAGGCTTGTTTTCTCTGACCTTCACTTCGATGGCGGCCTCTAAGGCTTTCTTCGACAACCTTCAATGTCTCAAAGGCCCGAGCCTTGGGACTAACTTTACTTTGGCTTGCCCTTATACCATTCTTGCTCACTTTACGGAGTTGGACTGGGCAAGTCAATATGGCGTGGAGGGTAGTCTGATACGGATCAGTGTTGGGATGGAAGAGCGGGGAATTCTGCTGTCTTGGATGAGGGCTGCTTTGAATGCTGCTGAGGCTGTAACGTCTGCTTGACCAAAATTAACCATTTCCTTTTTTTGTTTCTTCACATCGTCGATCGCATTCCAAACAAGACGAGTTCGAAAAAACACTGCCTAATCCGCAACTTAAGCTGTTTGATGCCGATGCACCAATCTAGAAATGTTTCCTCTGTCTGCGACGCATGTAGAGACTGAACACACATTCCCTGATTGAGGTTCCTCAGGTATGGTGGAAACAGAATCTAGAAGTTGACCGAGGTTCCTTGACTGCCACCCAATTCCATGCATGGGTCACAGATATGCAAGCTGCTCAGCACGATCCCTGGTACTGATCCTCCTGCGATGGCGCTCAGACCCAGATATGTTGCCATGAATCTCTGCACAACAGAATTCAGAGACAGTCGAATGGGAGACGAACAGAACTTGCCAACTACGGTCAAGATTGGATGCCATCGGGTTTACATTCTTGTGTTTCTTCCACCGCACAGGTGGCTTCAAGTTCGAACGGGTTTCGAACACGCAGGACTGCATTCAATTTTTTTCAATCGAGTACATAATACGCCTGGGCGCCGAATTTACGGTTGATGATATCACGATAAGTTTGGACTAATACACGTCTGATAAGAAATTTGTGCCATTATTCATACCCAGCCCACGTAGCAAGACTACATCTCAAGTCATCATCCTTCATCATCATCATCTTCTCCCCCAACTCAAAATTAAAATTAAATCCCGGCACATCCAAATCCAAATCGAGAGGTAAAACCTTGTCCGGCGCCCCCACCGGCGGAAGCAAATCACAATCGAAACTCGGGTATGGCAAAACACTCGGAAAGAAAACTGGGCCTGCGCCAAACGAACTCGGATAAGAAAACGGATCACCGATTGTGGCTTGTATCCCCTCGTCGATACCGTGACTGGGGACGTTAAAGAAAGATGACCCGAATACAAGGGGATCTATCATTCCATACTCGTATGTCAAAGGAAAAGGATCGTCGGGGAATACGAAACCAGACGACGACGACGATAACGCGTTGTATGCTTGATATTGGTCATAGGCTAAAGACCGAGGACTGAGGTCAACTGCGAAAGTCGGTTGTTGGGGAGGACAATGTTCCTAACCAAAAAAAAAAAAAAGATCAGACAAGGAATTGGGACAACAAAAAAGCAACATACCGGCTTCAGATCCGATTCTTGCTGGCATTCCTGATGAGAAGCGTGCAAATCAAGAGGAGGTATACATTCCGTCGGTACAAACTCGTGTTCCGTCACGTGGGTTGTTTGCAGAGATGGGGTTTCTTGCCACTGAAGAGGTTGAACACTAACGAATTCGATATCGGAAAGAGGGTGTTCCTGTCGCGGGGGACTCGGCGACTTTTTCGATTTAGACGGATTCCCCGTCTTGACCTTTATTTTGAAACCCTTCACCTTCTCCGCATTGGCAGTCGCACTGGAGGTGTTCGGAGCGCGATAGACGTAATCAGGATACATCCTCTTATGCCATTCCTTCTCCTTCCTCGCTTCCTCTGAATAAGGTTTCCTCTCGTCCGGGTCCATGTTATTCCACACCTTTGCGGCGATTTTGCTCAGTTCATTTTGTTGGTATTCCGCGCTACTCGTCGTAGGCTTGGTATCGGGATCTTCAGGACGTTCCGTGTCTGAATCGTGTTTGGATTTGAGAAAGTTGATATAGTGGGAACGGAAGATGATGAACGCATTGCGGGGACGGGGGATGTGATGGTGATCTTGGTTGTTGTTATTGTTATTCTTGGTTCGACGGACCCGGACACGTTTCTTTTCGGAGGTTTTTGAGATTAGGATGGGTGTGCGATCGAGAGGGGGGGAGATGGTTGGGCAGGTGCAGATCAGCAGTGAGTCGTCGTCGTCTGTTGGGGTGGTAGCAGCAGACGAAGTGGGTGTAGAGACTGGATGTGGAACCTGAGCTCGAAAAACAGAGAGAAAGATCAAGAAAGCTCACCGTCCGATGGATGGAAATGGCGGATAGCAGGCATCGTAGAGTCGTCGAGCTGCTCTCATCCTGCCATGATCGCATTATAACACGACACTGGTAATGAGCCTACCCCTCGCTATTAGAACATTGAGGCAGGCGCATGGCATCCGAACCCCTTTGGTGAATCACATCTCTAAGAAACGGATCGTACCTCCGGACCCGGTGTTTTTGTATACACACTGATTTTACCTTGATTGGAAAAATCGGAGATTGTGATATGATGTGATTAACCAAATTGACGGTTTTCTTTTTTTTTATCGGTCCTTTCGTCGGGAAACAAAAAAAAAAATTGGAAGGCCGAGGTGGTGATGCTTTCAAGTGCGGGGATTTGAAAGACTTTGATAGGTCCTACGAGTCCAAGGGAATGACGCTGGATGTGGCGATATGTATATTTACTGATCCTTAGGAAAACCAAGATCCTTCCACAACTTCAATCTAACCCAAGCCTTCCGCAGACTCTCGCTCTTTATCGCAACATACACCTCCGCCGAAAGCGGGTCATTCCCAAACAGATCAAGAAACGCGACCATCTGATCGTCAGTCAGGTAATCCTCCTGTACTTGCACAAGCTCCAACGCCTGTCTCTGGCGATCGAGGGAGTTCTTGCAATTGGTGTGCAAGAGAATGTATTTTTCCATAGTTTTGGCGAGGGATTGGAAGTTTTGCTGTAGGACGTTCCATACTATATCATCGACTGGGCGTTTCTTCTTGTCGTCGAGGACTGACTGTGGTGATTCAGAGTTTGCTCCAAGGGCGGCTGGTGCTTCTGAATGGAGGGATGGAGATCGAGGTTGGATGGATCCTTGCTCAGCGTAGTGGCTGCCACACTCTTCGTCAGGCTGCTGCTTGTCCAGCGAAGTCATATTTCGACCAGACTCTAGAAAGCTCATCAGACTGAGACCGGGGTTTCTGTAGAATAAACGGTCTACGTTAGCCGCAAATTTTATTTTGGTTCCATTAAGTAATCTCCGGACCGGATTTCCGTCACATCCATGACGTGTGGCAAAAACACACATATGGTATCCATCCGCCTCTAACATTTGTTCCCAACACATCCCTCGGTGCCTTTCCCAGCTGTAACACTGAGAAAAAAAGGTTTGATACGTATTCCATATTCATTTGGTCATTCACCTGATATAGTTGTTGATTCAGATTAGTGAGGGATTTGTTCCTGCTGGATGTGACCGCTGCCCCTGCGAAGGTTTCGATCATGTCCGAAACTGCACCAACGAGTGAAGGAGAAGACGTTACAGAACAACCACCCCTCCAGAAAAAGAATGAGCAGCAAGACGACGCCCACATTGAGGATGAACCCACAGCCGAAAAGGGGCAGAACGATGACGAGAAAAATCTACAAAACGGCGACGGCGGTGTAGACGTCGACGATGATGCTCAAGAAATGGTCATATCCTCGCTTCGCACTCAAGTCCAAGACCTCTTTTCACAAGTAAACCAACTCAACAACAAACTCGTTCGATCTTACGACCGCGTTTCCGACCTTGAAGATTCCCTACACATCACCACTGCCAACCTCCAGCTGTCAAACCAAAAAGTCAATAATCTCGAGCTCGAAAAGTTCCAACACCTTTCCCAGCTCACCTCTGGCTCGTTGGTCGAGAAGAGCCATGTGACAGCGGAACTGACACGGTTGATGGAGCGGGCGACGGAGGAAGCGGCGCAGAGGGGCCAGGCGGAGAGTGCGAAGGAACAGATTGAGAGAGAGCTTGAGGAGCTTAGTGCGAGTTTGTTTGGGGAAGCAAATGCGATGGTCAACGAGGCGAGGGTCGCGAGGTCGCTCAGTGAGCGGAAGGTAGAGGACGCAGAGGGAAGGCTGAGGGAGGCAGAAGAGGCAGTGAGGATGATGCAGAGCCAGATGCAAGCCCTGATGCAAGAGAAGGAGGACGGTGAACGAAACCCAGGCGCATTGACTACTACCACTCCCATCGAAGCTGGCGAAAAGCTCATGAAAAATCATCTCGCATACCATGAATATCTCGCTTTTCTGGCCCATGTAAGGAATCTACACCTCTCAATCCCAAACACCCAACCACCTGCTATGGCAACGCTCTTACAACTCCCATTCCTCTCTAGACTCGTAAACGAAGATTCGTATGTCTCTTTTGCCTTCAAGTCCCCTTCTGAAGCACTAATTATCCTCTCCCCAGCGAACCCACCCTCCGCCTTGACCTTGCCCCCTCCCTCAACTGGCTCTCCCGTCGTTCTGTCCTCGCGGCAATTCACACGGGCCAGCTGAGCGTTGAACCCATATCAGCCAACACTCTCTTAACACTCTCGATGGAATCACCTTTTATCTCCATCGCCGGAATGTCTCCATCGAACTTGAACGCTATGACCGCTAAACTCGAGGATCTCGAAATCAACATACCCTGTGCACTCTGTGGAAGCTCCATTTTCCCTGTCGATACCAGTAGTAATCATTCCTATTCCACACAACAGCAATCGTCTCCGCATTTTGCATCGGTTCATATCACAATGCCATCGCACACCACTTGGTCTGCAGCCGCTGGATCTTTCTTTCGGAAACCTGCTATTCCCCTAACTCGAGCATTGTCAAGTAATGGTGTCTCGATTAACGGTACCTCTATACCACCAACACCACCACCTAATACCGCGCCTTCGTCATCAACAACGAGCGTGTGTAAACACTTGTCACATATACCCCCACAAACCCAGATCTACATCTTCCGCCTTGCCTCTCTACCGACCTCAACTTCCTCTGCGTTATCTTCTTTCACTCTCCCCCTTTCCAAAACATCCTCCGCATCCTCATCGTCCTCCTCCTCACCACCACTATCCAATTCCTCGTCCCGCCCAGCATCCTCCGCATCCTCCTCTTCAGCCACAACCGTCCTAGCCACATCCCAACCAACAACCTATTACCCCCTCTGCTCATCCGGTTGGTGTCTCGCTCGACTCAGGACGACTTGTACACTCTGGTCGTTCATCCGAACAGGGATCGTGGAGAAAGTCTGGGATGAAGAAGTCGTCTTGCCGTCTCCGGCCTCTACAGTGACGTTGACACCCGTGGAGGATTTGGTTGGTGGTAGGGATTTAGGGTATGGACGTGTGAGAGAGGGGGAAAAGAAGGCACCGCCGTTGCCGCCGAGACGACGTGGATTGTGGGGTATTGCTAGTGCTCTTGGAGAGAGGGCTGCCAGTTGGGGAGAAGGTGCGAGTAAGGAGAAGCGAGAGGGCAATAAACCCGTTGGGAGAAATGGAGGTGTCGTTTTCGACAAGAGTGGAAGTGGGATGAATCCGGAAACGGAAACGGAAACTGTAACGTCGACACCGACACCGACACCGACACCTCCTCCGTTGCCGAAAAGGAGTGTGAACCGTTCTCAATCCCGTAGAGGGGAGAATAATGATTCCCCTTCACCCGTCGCTCAAGTCAGGAGTTTGACACCGCCCGATAAGACGGCAACCGACCACAACCAAAACACCTCATTAACCCAAGCTGTCAATATGCCATTACCAGAATCGAGAGTTGGGACGCCTGATGGGAAGGTGACGCCGACGGTTTCGAGGACTTGTTCGCCTGCGATTCCGCCACCTGTTCCGAGAAGGGCTGCTGCGAGGAATAAAGGAACGAAAGAGGATGAGGAGAAGAAGGAAATAGAGGAAGGTGAAACTAAACTTGCATCTGCTGAGATCAAGACTGTTGTCGTCGTTCCGGCTGAGGAAGAAAAGTTGGAGGTCGTTGAGCAGATGGAGGATAAGAAGACGGATGATTTGGCGATTCCCGAGTCTGAACTTACTGGTGAAAGCAAAGCAGAGGAGAAGGAATCGAGTCGCGAGGAGGAAGGGCCACTTACAGAGCCGGATGCCCAAAGTGAGGAAGATAAAGTTGATGATGATCAAATGCAGTATGTGGGTACTTTGATTTGGGAGGAAAAAATGTGGAGGGAGCTGGTGAGGATTCGGAAGGAAATGTTTTATGCGAGATTGGGAGCTTGTTAATTTCAGGCTTTCTTCATTTTCAATGTGGTTGTTGGTGGTGTTGATGCTCATTTCACTGTCGTCCTGCTACTTTCCAGGCTAGTTGGATACTCTAGTTACAAGTAATTAGGTGATTGTCTATAGAGAGCGCGACCAACTCTTGAAGAGCGGTCTAGAAAGCCGCCGGTAGCTTCAACATTCTCTATCGAATTTTATTCAAGCACTCAAGCACTACTTTGCGGACGATGTCTGAATATGACAAGAAATTGCGAGCCGCTTCCGGTTTCACGATCGTATTTTCTTCTCCTGAGGGACTTACTGAGGATCTCACCGCTGCGCAGCATACGGGAATTTGTGTTCGTGGCGAATTGTTATCGATCACCCAACAAACTTAACTGGTATCATGGATATCCTGAATTGTTGGTTCGTGGTGTGGTACATTGTAAGTGTTATATAAAATGTAAGTAATGTGCTTACATAACCATGATTGTATAACTGATTTTCATTGGATTTTCATGGCAGCCATCAATGGTTTCAAATTTCAAGCTTAAGCAAAGCCGCCTTGCAGAGCACCCGGCCGTGTGTTACCATCTGTTCCTGTTTGACGTTCTCAACCATGGTTGTACTAAGCTATTGACAATTTCCTCCTGGTTTTCAGCCCGGGAGTTCACGCCCAGAATTATGGTATAATCTGTTCACAACTTCAAACAGACCAAATCCACCCAGGATTGTCAATATCGTAGAGGGTATTTAGCTATTAATGAAGGACACAAGAAATTAAGTTATTGGGGAAGATGGAGCCTGTTAATAAAATATGGAAGTCATGCGCTGGCAAAAGGGAGTAGAACTTGAAGCTTAAGCTTGAAGGTCTAAGAGAACCGGGTCAGAAGTATGCTCAGTGGGAAAAGTATACATTTGAGCTGAACAGGTGCCAGTGGGATCATCGATCGGAATGGCCCCGCAAACCTAATTCACCTCCCTGGATCGATTGGTGAGGCTTACCACTATCGAAAGCAGTTTCAACAAACCGTAACACAGGGCATATAACTTCTAGATCTCTTCACAACTTTGTTCGCTGCATTTTCGCTAATTAGTATTCTGGGGTAAATCCTCTCACGCTCATTGTGTTTTCCAACTCGGAGTCGTGGGGTAGAAGTTACAGCACTAACATAGTATATTGTTGGACACGCACGGGGGATGCCAGGCCCTGATTCAGTAGTCAATACGACAATACCAACCTATCGGTGCATTTAAAATTAGAGAGAATTTGTACGTGGGACCGTAGAGCCTGAGGGAAGTTTCACTGGCAGGATGGAACGCCACAGAGAACGCAAATGACCCATGATTGAATTCAAATTTGGCGGTACCATTTCCTTTATACCTTTAAAGATCTCCGGAGTCAGACCAGCACCGAATTATAGTTTGGCTTCTTCCGTGCACAGGGTACAGGCAAAGGGATAAAAAGCCTAGACGTGTTGAAATACTTCTACCTATCTTCCAACCATCTCACATTTCCTGCAAAGAAACAATATCATGGAGGCTCTCGAAACTGGCACCTATACGATCTTTAGCAAGGCTTACGACCTTCCTGTTAGCCGAAGCATTCATGAGGACTTTTCCCTTAACCCCAAGGGGGTTTTCACTCTTCCCAAAGATCTTTTGCCTCGGCTTTCAAGGGTACGGTCACGACCATAACTTATATGACATGCTAATGTTGTACCAGTGGTATATTAAAAAGCTCCATAACGGGCACTACACCTTGTCGGTTGGAGGTGGCCATACGGCCGACATCGGTCATCGACTCTTCGCTGTCTTGCACGAGGAACCAGTGGCGACCGAATGGAAAATTGAACCAGTATTCCATCTGGGCAAGCACACCTACTTGTAAGCCTTTTGTATGAAAGCAATAACAGCGCGGCTAATATTCCATGCAGAATATATAAAGCGAACTCACATGAGGGTTGGGTCGTACCCGAAGCAAAGGCTGAGACACAGGTATGTAGCAATGTTTGCTGACTTCTTCGACGAGGGAATAATGAAAATTCTGATCTCTCCAGATCGCTGTCAAGACCATCATTGTTCAGCCTTCCCACCCCCCGACATACCCACCCTTCCAGCTCTTTGTGATTGTCAAGTAGATTACGTAGTGGTGTGGTGACTCCAAGCGTCGATGTTCTGGCCGAATCTTGTACAATACCTCTCTCAGTTGATCCAATGTTTTGATTTTTCGTCTGCCTCAGGCAATAGTGTCTTTGCCATTTGGCGACCCTGCTTCTCAACTCCGACTGTAGCAAGCGTGAATTCAATAACACACACCACCCCGAGTCGCCCACTACTTGCAATTGTAAGCCCAATGACTTCCAAGATCGTTTTACTCCTCTGCACCGGAGTTTCTTTATGGTGGAGACCCTCATCGCTGTTGCAGAACTTTTGAGTTCAAGATGTCCAGCATCCTAAGCCCTATCTGTAGTTTCGGATTCTTGATAAAGCCGTCCATGGGAGAACGGGGGTGTCGTCACGTCGAGGCCAGAGTCAGTCCTTGACAGCTATATTGAAGGTCATTGCATAAGCAGGAGCCAGTGGAAATTGTTTGCGGAAACCAATGTGTGGCCAGATGGTAGACGCGATTGTGAGGGAGGAGAATGTCCTCGTCGTTTATTGAATTTGTGTTTCTCAGCAGGGCGGACGAAAATCCAAACGCACGCCGACGTCGGTTACGACCACGCGCGCAAGCCTATATCTAGCAGTAGGACACTTGATATTTTTTTCTGTCACAGATAGAAATCGAGCAAGCATACTTTGAACATGGAATGCGTCGTTCGTCCTCCAGCATACAGTTGTGCGGCGAATGCAGACGTGGCAGTTGGGAGGATGATTTGGGAGAAGAAGAAGCAGGCAAAGAAATTTTGAGGTACATTTGGATGTAGAACGAAGTAATGGAAACTGGGTCGGATTACACCTCGCGGAGAATGCAAACTGCAATTAGTCAATATACCAATTGCAAAGTACCTAACCTCAACTCGTAGAAGCTGGGTCACACCGTTGCGGTATTTATGTAAAGAGATACAAATAAAAGGCACAATATGGCCTTGACAAGTCGTTTGCGGTTTGTCGTACGTTTCTCCAGGTCGTATTGTTTCCTATGAAGTTGTTTTCCGTGTTCAAGAAGAAACCCCGCCATGGCCAAGCTGGTGTTATAGCTACTGATGCGCCCACCCCTAACACTTCGTACCCTGTTGACTCCGAAGTCTTGTTGCAAGGCAAAGATCCAATCACAGCCGAGTGAGTTCCTATCCAGATTATCGATACACCTCATTGACTTCTGAGTAAAGTATAGTTTTCGTTCATGGCTTGCGCGGCCACCGTAGGGATACTTGGACAAAGGACAACATATGTTGGCCCCAAGATCTGTTATCGAAGGAGGAGCAGTTGTCGCACGTCCGTGTTCTCACATTAGGATACGATGCAAACATCGTCAATCTCAACGGCCGCGCATCCCTGAATACCCTGTTTCAGCACTCAATCAATTTGGTGCAGGAATTGTCGCGAGTGAGGAGAAAGGATGCGGTGAGTCGGATCCGATTGTCAGGAAATTCATTCCCATCTCATATTCAAATAGCGCGATCGCCCCATCATCTTTGTCGCGCATTCTCTCGGTGGACTGATAGTGAAAGATGTGCGCCATTGAAGCACCTTCCTCTGTCAAATTCCCAGTCTGACAGATTTCCTTGCAGGCACTCCATTATTCGATTCAAGTTCAGGATACCCATCCC